>Ga0183099_1000013_pt1 | contig 267358 bp, 287 predicted proteins | sample Biomet1_FD_127788 | JGI IMG/M metagenome (GOLD analysis project Ga0183099, IMG submission 127788) | Microbial communities from bioreactor (seeded with anoxic lake sediment) at LBNL, California, USA - Biofuel metagenome 1 | ecosystem: Engineered > Bioreactor > Anaerobic > Unclassified ...
CTGCTCTGCTCTGCTCTGCTCTGCTCTGCTCTGCTCTGCTCTGCTCTGCTCTGCTCTGCTCTGCTCTGCTCTGCTCTGCTCTGCTCTTAAGCATAGGCTTGCCCTCCTTTTCTGTCAAGTTTTTACCATTTTATTTTTAATTAATTATATTTTTACCACTTAATCATTACCTTGACTTATTTTATATTATTATTTTAACATAATTTACTTATTATTCAAACTAATATATCAATAATACCTAAACAAAAAAAGCACTACTATAAGCAATATAGCAGTACTTTTTCAGTGTTTTAAGTTTTATTTCAACAATTTAGCAGCTGCTTCGTCCACAATCACGATAACATCATCATGTTTTTGAAGGATTGACGCCGGCATACTTTCAGTAATTTCACCCTCAACCATTGCTTTAATGGCTTCAGATTTACCTTCACCCCAAGCCATGAGGACGATTGTTTTAGATTTCATGATGCTTGCAATTCCCATAGAAACTGCTTTTTTAGGCACATCAGCTTCACATTCGAAATACCGTGCGTTAGCTTTGATTGTGCTTTCTGTCAAGTCTACAACATGTGTTGTTATATCGAATGGTGTACCAGGTTCGTTGAAACCGATATGACCATTGTGACCGATACCCAAAATTTGGAAATCAATTGGATGTGCATCAATAATCGCATCATAGTGTTTTGTTTCAGCTTCTAAATCTGCTGCTTTGCCATCAGGTAAGAAGTTTTCTTTAAATGGTTTTTCATTGAATAAATGTTGGCTCATAAAGTAACGGTAAGATTGTTCATCAGAACCGTCAAGGCCAACATACTCATCAAGGTTGATAGAAGTTTTATCGGAAAAATCAATGTCGCTGTTGATGATTTGGTTGTAGAATTCAACGGGTGTTGAGCCTGTTGCCAAGCCAAATGTTTTTGCGCCAGCTGCGATTTGTGATTTCAAGATGTCAAGGCCGACTTTAGCCCCTTCGAGTTGATTTTTAACTTTAATGATTTTCATGGTCTCTCCTTTATGTCAAGCAATTCAATTATTGGTATAGACCAATTATAACGCTATTGGGTTAATTTGTCAAGCATTTACATCTTAAAAGTGATATAATTTATTTTATGAATATAGAAGATTTTAATTTTGACTTACCCGAAGAACTGATTGCCCAAACACCGCTTGAAAAACGCTCTGAAAGTCGCTTGCTCGTCATTGATAAGACGGCGCAAACGATGACAGATAAACACTTTTATGACATCATTGATGAGCTAGAGACTGGTGATACACTGGTGCTGAATAATACACGCGTGCTACCCGCCCGACTCCATGGACAGAAAGCCGATACAGGCGGCCATATTGAACTCCTGCTCCTGAAAAATACAGTGGCCGATACCTGGGAAGTGCTCGCCAAACCCGCAAAGAAGCTGAAAAATGGGACTGTGATTTCATTTGGTGATGGTCGATTGACAGCAACGGTTATTGACGATACCCTAGACCACGGTGGTCGCATCGTCACGTTTAACTACGATGGTATCTTTCTAGAGGTCCTAGAAAGTCTAGGCGAAATGCCGCTGCCACCTTACATCCATGAAAAACTCAAGGATCAAGGTCGCTACCAGACTATTTATGCTAAAGAAAATGGTTCAGCAGCTGCACCAACTGCTGGCCTTCATTTCACGGATGACCTTTTGGCTCAGATTAAAGCAAAAGGTGTGAACATCGCTTGGGTGACCTTGCATGTTGGTCTCGGTACTTTCCGTCCTGTCAGTGTTGACAACATCGAAGAACATGATATGCATAGTGAGTTTTATGTCCTACCTGAAGAGACTGCTGATGTTATCAATGCCACAAAAGCTGCGGGTAAACGTGTGATTGCCGTTGGGACAACATCAATTAGAACACTTGAATCCGTTGCCCAAAAATTTGGTGGCAAAGTCCAAGCCGATAGCGACTGGACAGCTATCTTCATTAAGCCAGGCTACAAATTCCAAGTCGTTGATGCTTTTTCAACCAACTTCCACTTGCCTAAGTCTACCTTAGTCATGCTTGTTTCTGCTTTTGCTGGTCGTGAATTTGTCTTAGACGCTTATCAACACGCCATTGATGAACATTACCGCTTCTTTAGCTTTGGTGACGCTATGTTTGTCAAGTAAGACAATTTTGATACCTATTATAAAAATCCGCTATCTCAGTCTACTGTTGCAGTAATTGAGATAGCGGATTTTTTTCTTGTCTTGATTTTAAAGTATTTCTGGCATGATATCTGCCTTAGCATTGGCCGACTTGGTCGGTAATTGAGCTAAGATAATGGCGCTAAAGACGAGGGCACAACCAATGAGTTCGCGGCTAGACAGGCGGTCTCCGAGGATGATAAAGCCTGCGAAGAGTGAAAAGACAGCCTCTAGGCTCATAATCATGGATGCCACGACGGGTTTAACGTGCTTTTGAGCGATGATTTGTAGGGTGTAGCCGATGCCTGCTGAAATCAGACCGGCATATAAAATTGAAACTCTGGCTGAGATGATTCCCGACAACTCAAGTGGCTCAAAAAATGGTAGCAAAGCAAGTGAGATGAGTGCTGCGACGAAAAACTGGGTCATGGCGAAGTAAATCGGCTCGACTTTTGGTAAATAATAGTCTATAAAAAGAATTTGGCAGGCAAAGCCGATGGCACAAAAGAAGATATAGAAATCTCCTGTTTGTACATTAAAGCTACCACCTGCCAGACAAAGCAGATACATCCCTAGAAGTGCAATGGCAACACTCACCCAAATGCGCAGGCTGACCTTTTTCTTGAAGGCTAAACCAATCAAGGGAATGATGATGATATAAAGTGTTGTGATAAAACCAGCCTTACCAACTGTCGTATATTGAATGCCGATTTGTTGGAGGAAACTGGCGATAAACAGAAAAACACCACAAAAACTACCCGCTAGTAAAGAGGTTTTGAGCTTGGCCTTGGTCATGTTTTTATCTGCAAAAAAATAAGCACAAGGTAAGACAGCTAATCCTCCTAAAAAATAGCGACTGGCACTAAAAGTCAGTGGTCCGACATCGGTCGTACCGACTTTTTGAGCAACAAAGGCAATGCCCCAAATAAAAGCTGTTAGCATCAGTAGTAGACAAGATTCGATTTGTTTTTTAGTCATGGCACCTCAAGTTTCACTTTCTAGTACATAGTCTCGTTTAATTTGAATGAAGGTCTGAATTAGCTGTAAAATCTGAAAAAGTCTTGCACGCGCCTCAAACTCTTCTCGGGTTTTGGGTAGGTCACTCGTTCGATAGATATCTAGTGTCTCTTTTACTTGTTGCATCAACGCTTTTGCGTCGTTATCTTTGGCATAACTTTTGCCAATCGCCTTAAAAAGTTGGTTCAAGCCTATCAACTGGTCTTTTTGAACAGTGACTTCAATTTGAAGTAATATCTCAGCAATTTCATGGAAAATTTCAACTTGTGTGGCACGCATGGCAAAGTAGTCATAACTCGCTCCTGCATCACCATCGCCAAATCGATTATCCATATGTGTCCTTGACAAAGCTAAACTTTCAGAAATATACTGCTCTAAATCTTCTACCTTATGTAAAAAATGCGCTTGCTCAGATTGTTTGTTCATAATAAAACTCAAGCGCTTAAATAAATCTCGAAAATGATGCTCCACTCGCTTTTCTCGTTCTGATAATTCTTCCTGAAAATTTGGCATTCTGAGATTAACGATAAAAGCTAAGGATATAGCGATAAAATTAAGCAGAAATTCATTCAGCAAAAGCTGAGGTGTGATTTGGCTAGCTATCAAGAGATGTGTCACTAGGACGGCATTGGGTGCAATACCCTCTGACATCCCACAAGCAGCGGAATAAGGGATAAAAATCAATAGAAAAAGGCCAAATACCAAGACATGGTGTCCTAAAATTGAGAACAAGATAACAGATATCATCATGGCAACTAAAAAATTAAGCAAGCGATTTTTACCACTTTGATAAGTTGACTTTTTAGTATTACCAACACTTAATATCGCAATGACACCTGCTGCTGTGGCGTATTCCAAATGTAAGGCGTTTGCAATGATAATGGCCAAACTAGCCGCAATGACTGTCTTGACCGTCCGAGAACCTATCTTAAAATCTTTCGGTAAAATCTTCATAATTTATTATATCATATCCCTTTTCACAAGTTGGTAGCATTGCACTCAGTGATAGGATTTCTGAATCTGGAAATCTCTAACGATTAAAAATGTAGTCTGAACAGGAGCTCAAACTACATTTCCTAAATTAATAAAAAGATACTTTTTCTTTCAACCCGAGGTTATAATCGTGTTCGTAATCATAGAGTGGGGTTGGATAGATGCCGTCGAAATAAGAGGTGCAGATTTGGTCACCTAGACCAATAGCTTCTTTCAAACCGTCTATTGACAAGAAATGGAGGCTATCTGAACCGATAATTTCATTGATTTCTGGTATGGTGTGATTAGCTGCGATTAGTTCCTGACGGGTTTGAATATCAATACCGTAGAAACATGGATAAGCAAGGGGCGGACTTGCAATGACGACATGGACTTCTGCTGCGCCTGCTTCTTTAAGGAGCTTAACGATTCGTTTTGAAGTTGTACCACGCACGATAGAGTCGTCTACCATGACAACGCGCTTGCCAGCAACAACACTGCGAACGCCTGAAAGTTTCATCCGAACGCCTTGCTCACGTAATTCCTGTGTGGGTTGAATGAAGGTGCGTTGGATGTATTGGTTTTTGACCAAGCCCATCTCGTAAGGTAATCCTGACTCCTCTGCAAAACCTGAGGCTGCAGAAAGCGATGAATTAGGCACACCAACCACAATATCTGCTTCAATATGTGGATTTTCTTTGGCTAAAAGACGCCCCATATTTTTTCTGGCTGTATGGATATTGACACCATTGATATTACTATCCGGACGCGCAAAATAGATAAACTCCATGCTACAAATTTTCATGTCAACATGGGTCGTATAGGTATCAATATGCACACCTTTATCATCAATAGTTACGACTTGTCCTGGCAAGACATCCTGAACAAAAGTGGCACCAACGACATCTAAAGCACAAGTTTCACTGGCAATGACGTAGGCACCATTCGTCAGCTGACCAATTGACAGTGGTCTGAACCCGTTAGGGTCAAGTGCTGCGATAATTTTATCATCTGTCATTAAAAGGTAGGCAAAGCCACCTTTAACCGTGTTAAGCGCAGATTTAACATTATCCATGAGGTTAGTCGAAAAACCACGACGAATTAAATGCATGAGAATTTCCGTATCTGAGTTACTGTGGAAAATCGCACCTTTAGATTCTAACTCACGTTTTAATGTTCGCGTATTAGTCAAATTACCATTATGACAAAGTCCGAGTTGAGCATCGTAAAAATTGAATAAAAATGGTTGCACATTATCAATTGACGCTGAACCTGCAGTTGCATAGCGGACATGACCGATTGCCGCATGGCCTGTCAATTTCTCAAGATGCTTTTCATCTCTAAAAACTTCTGATAAGAGGCCAAGGTCTCGATGTCCTTTGAGTTTTCCTTTATCATTTGAGATGATGCCTGCGCCTTCCTGGCCTCGATGTTGTAAAGCATGCAAGCCAAAATAAGTTAGCCTGGCAGCTTCAGGATGCCCCCAAACACCAAATAGACCACATTCTTCGTTAAGTGATTTTACTTCGTAAGTCATTTTGCACCATTCTTTAAATTTTTCTGTGGTTTCTATATGTCTGTTATACTGATTTGAGCATAATTGCTATAACGCGACTTTAGAAACATCTCATGACCTTTATTTTACACTTATTGTTAAGCAAAATACAGTAAAAATCTTCGATTTAAGAGACAATACAGCACGATTGTTCGGTTTTTACTTATTTTATGATTTGATACGTTTCCGAAAACAAGATGAAAAAATTAGGCAATCAAATTGACTGCCTAATTTACTGTTCACTTTTAATAACTCAGGATTTTTCTTTAATTATTTTCCGAAGCGTCAATTGTTTCATCGTCATGTAGTTTACCCGTTTCTTGGTAATGTTTGTACATGGCATCAATTTCAGCTTTAAATTCTTCTAACATGACAGCTTCGTCCACTGTCTTGATGATTTTACCTTTTTTAAAAAGCATGCCTTTACCTGCACCGCCCGCAAGACCAATATCAGCTTCACGCGCTTCACCAGGACCATTAACACCACAGCCAAGAATTGCTACGGTGATAGGTGCTTTAATATTGCCAATATATGCTTCAAGTTCTTGTGCGATTGGGATTAAATCAATTTCAATCCGACCACAAGTTGGACAAGAAACAAGTGTTGCCGCATTATCAATCAAACCAAATGATTTAATCACTTCACGACCAACCTTAATTTCCTCACGTGGGTCAGCTGATAAGGAAATCCGCATAGTATCACCAATACCAAGTGATAAAAGCGCACCCATACCAGCAGCTGATTTAACAGAACCAGAGAACAAAGGCCCTGCCTCTGTAATCCCTAAATGAAGAGGATAATCAAAGCGTTCAGCAGCTAATTTATAAGCTTCAAGTGCCAATTCAACATTAGATGCTTTCATCGAAATGATGATATCATGGAAATCTAATTCTTCTAAGATTTCAACGTGCTCAATTGCTGATTCCAACATCCCTTGGGCAGTTGGATAACCATATTTTTGCAAAAATTTCTTTTCAAGTGATCCTGCATTTACCCCAATACGAATCGGGATATGATGTGCTTTACAAGCCTCTACGACTTTAGCCACACGGTCTTTACGACCAATATTCCCAGGATTAATCCGAATTTTATCAACACCTGACTCGATCGCCTGCAAAGCTAAACGATAGTCAAAGTGAATATCTGCCACTAAAGGAATATTAATCTGAGCTTTAATCTCTTTAATCGCAATCGCTGCTGCCATATCAGGCACAGCAACACGTACTAATTGACAGCCCGCTTCTTCAAGCTGATTGATTTGCTCAACCGTCGCTGCGACATCCTGTGTCTTAGTCGTACACATGGATTGCAAAATCACTTTGTTACGACCACCAATGATAACAGCATTTGGACCATCACCAACTTTGACAGCACGGGTATTTCTTCTATGTGTTAAAGTCAAAATCTGACCTACTTTCTTTCTTATACCGTTTCGCTTTAAAAATGCTAAATTTTAAAGCGAAACAGTATTAACTAAAAATGTTACCTTCTAAATTATATCAAAAAAACGTCGTAATAGTTTACGAACGCTTTAAGATTTTGTCACAATTTGGTATGGCTTAGCAAAATACTCAGCACTACCAAAAGGATATTAAATGATTGCCAAGATAATAAAGTTAAGGATAAACAAGAAGTTGACCACCCAGATGATTGGGCTAACTTCTTTAGCTTTACCTGTTACAACTTTTGTGATAGCGAAGAAAATGAAACCTGCGGCGATACCATATGAAATGCTGTAAGCAAGACCCATAAAGATTGACGCAAAGAAAGCAGGAATCGCTTCTTCCAAATCAGTCCAGTTGATGTCCTTAAATGAGCCAAGCATCATGACACCAACGATAATTAAAACTGGTGCTGTTGCTGCACTCGGCACGATTGAGATAAATGGTAGTAAAACTGATGACAAGATGAAACAAATTGCTGTGACAACTGATGTCAAACCAGTACGACCACCAGCACCAATGCCGGCTGCCGATTCAACATAAGTCGTTGTATTTGAGGTTCCAAAAATCGCACCAATAGAAGTTGCTGTTGCATCTGCAAACAAGGCTTTATCCATTTTAGATGAGAAACCAGAACCATTTTCAAGAGACGCTTCATCTTCTTCTGAGAAAATACCTGAACGTCGACCTGTTCCAATGAATGTCCCAATAGTATCAAAAGTGTCAGACAACGAGAAAGCCAAAATTGTCATCAAAACTTGTGGAATTTTAGCAGAATCAGAGAACAATGTTCCCATGCCTTTATGACTAAAAGCAGCACCAAAAGTATCACCTAATTCATTAAAAGCTGAACCAAGAGAGTTAGCTTTAAAGTCAATCGCACTTAAATCAACCACACCAGCAAAAATTGCCAAAACAGTTGTCGCAACGATTGAAATTAAAATCGCACCTTTAACATTTTTAACAACCAAAATCGCTGTAATAGCAATACCAATTAAAGCGACAAGAACAGCTGGTTGGTTAAAGTTAACCAAAGCTGGGACAGCAGATGCTGCACCTTCAATTGTAGCCTTTCCTTTATCCGCACCTTTACCAACGACAGTATAAGTCCCTGGGTCAAGTGTGAATTTCAATAGACCAGCATTTTTAATTCCGATATAAGCAATAAATACCCCTATACCACCACCAATAGCGTGTTGGATGCTCTCAGGAATGGCTTTGATAATCATTTTACGAATTTTAGTCACTGTGATTAGAATATTGATAATCCCACAAATGAACACCATCGCAAGCGCTTCTTGCCAAGAATAACCAAGACCAAAAACCACTGTAAACGTAAAGAAAGCATTTAGCCCCATACCTGGTGCTTGTGCATAAGGAACATTAGCAAAAAGTCCCATAATCAAAGTCCCGATAACAGAGGCAATGATTGTCGCTAAGAAAACAGCTTGGTAGGGCATACCCGTTTTCGATAACATATCTGGATTGACAAATAAAATATAGCTCATCGCAAAGAACGTTGTCAATCCTGCCATAATCTCGCGACTGACCGTTGTGCCGCTCTCTTTAAGTTTAAAAAACTTATCCATAATATCCTTCTTCCATCAAAAATAAATTAGTAATATACTCAATTTGCTATAAAATAAGAACAAACTTTTGAACTATTTTTCATCACTTCTAGGCAAAAAGACAAAGGCGTATAGATATACGGCAAAACTTTTTAACAACGAAGTGATGAAAAATAACCAAAAGTATTCTGATTTTATGGTGAATGGAGTGTACTAACCTATTCTAATGTAAGCTATCAGGACTTTCAAGGTAAACGCACAGAATTAATGACTTTACTGATTAAATGTTCGGATTTTTATAAGATAAGACTGTTTTGATTTCTAAATCAAATCATATAACATTTCATTCTGACATATATTCCTAAAAACTAGCGTTCGTTCCGAAAAATGTTATACTAGATAAAGAGCACTAAAATCAACACTAGGAAGGCTTGAGTTGATCCTCATGTTAACTCACGCAAAAATCAACACATGACAAACAAAAAATTAATTGCCATTGACCTTGATGGTACAACCTTGCAATCCGATGGTATCACCATCTCAGACTATACAAAAAATATCTTCCAATCCGTCAGAAAAGAGGGACATCAGATTGTTATCGCAACAGGTCGCCCCTATCGTATGGCGATTCAAATCTACAATGATTTAAGTCTTGAAACACCGATGATTAATTTCAATGGTGCCATGACCACCATTCCTGGTAAAAACTGGGAGCACGCCGTGTCTAAGCACATTAATAGATCTCTCGTCTTTGACCTCATTAAAAAGCAACAAGCCTTTAAACTTGATTTCCTAGCCGCAGAATTTCGCCGTAAATTCTTCATTAATTCGTTTGAACATGCTAGTCCTAGCCTTTTTGGTATTAACAACTTCGAACCTTATCATCAGATGCGGATGGAAAAACTGGATGATGATCCTAATGCCATCCTACTCCAGACACGTTTTACAGATAAATTACAGTTAGCCAACCACATAGATGATTATTTTAGCAATCAAGTCAACGTCAGCGCCTGGGGTGGTCAAAATGGTATTTTAGAAGTCGTCCCTAAAGGTGTCAGCAAAGCATCAGCACTTAAGCATTTACTCAAACTTAATGATCAAGACACCTCAGACTTAATTGCTTTTGGTGATGAACATAATGACATTGAAATGCTTAAACTAGCAGGAACTGGATACGCCATGAAAAATGCTAGTAATACACTTCTTGCACATGCTGATAAGCAAATTGCTTACAGTAATGATGAAGATGGTGTCGCCAAAACTCTTGAAAATCTGCTACTATAAAAAAAGCTAAATCTGATTAAGATTTAGCTTTTTTGTTGCCGACTAGAGCAAGGAGGACGAGAGAAATCATTGACAAAACAAGGAGAATTCCTGTTTCTTGACCAATTTGTCCTGTTAGTGAAATCACTTCTCTGAACCCTGTGACAGCATAAGTCATTGGCATCCAAGGATTAATTTTTTGGAAAAATGTACTTGTCAAGGCAAGTGGATAAGTGCCTGCACTGGCTGCTAGTTGTAACAAAAGCAAAATCAGCATGAGGAAGGCACCCGGTTTTCCTAACCAAGTATTAAAGAAGGTCACGATGAACATAAAGGTAAAGGCGACCAAAATCGTGAAACCAAACATGGCGAATTCGTGATTGGCAGATAGCCCTAGCACATGAACCGCAAGATAAACTAGGACACCTTCACCAACAGCAATTACGCCATTGACAGCCAATCGACCCAATAAGTAATCACGACGATTTTTAGCCTTTTCACCTGATAAACTACCTGAAATAATCATGTTGGTCGCAACTGCTCCGACAAACAAGGCAACAGACATCATGTATGGTGCCATACCAACACCATTTTTGGACGAGTTATCTTTATCTGTGTGGGTCACTTTAAGTGGCTCTGCAATCTTCTCAGCGTTGGTTTGTCCAGTTTGGTTCGCAGCGAGTTTTGTTCTTGCTTCACCCAGGCCAGTTGCTAATGTATGGGCACCATTTTGGAGCGTTCCGATGCCTGTCGTTAAGGTATTAGCACCTGTTGCTAACTGAGTGGCACCATTTGAAATTTGGCCTGCACCGTTTGCTAACTGTCCTGAACCTTCTCGTAATTTAGCTGAATTTTGGTTCAATTGGTTGGCACCGGTCGCAAGTTTAGCAGCACCAGCTGTGAGCTGAGCGTTGTTGCTGACTAAGGTTTGCGCACCTGTGTTTAATTGGGCTGTTGCTGCGCTAAATTGTGAGACACCTGATGTTAATTGGGCTGCGCCAGTTGTTAATTCATTTTTTAGCTGAGCGGTTCCTTGGCTAATTTGTTGCGCACCAGGTAAAAAGATACCGTCTACACTATCTTTAGCAGTCGCAAAACCAGTGACCAATTGCGCTAAGGCGCCTTTGGCAGTTGGCAATAATCCTTGACTACTATCTACAAGCTGACTAACTGTTGCTGCATTTTTATTTTGCATGGTCGTCAATTGTTGTTGCAAATCAGCCAAACTGCCTTCAATATTTTGGATGTTTGATACAGCATTTGGTACTGTTAAGCTGGTAAGTGTTGCTTTTTCTGCATCCGTCGCTTTTTGATAAGCATCCGTTGCAACTAGCTTAGCCATTTTTTCTTCTTGTTCGGCTTTCGCTTCATTTGACATCGTTTGTAAACTTGCTGCGATATTAGCCAAATCTTGCGCTATTTCTGGCGGAACAGATGCTGCTGTAACTGCTGTCTTATAATTTTGTAGATTTTGATTTAGAAGCTCTAATCCACCTTCTAGCTTTTCTATATCCGACACGTTTTTCAAGGTCAAACCATCAGAAAGCTGGCTTAAACCTTGGGTCAATTTTGCACTTCCCGCTACCATCTGATCGACTTCTTGAGTCTTAGTTGCTAATTCGGAAATACCAGCTGATAACTGACCAGATGCCGCATTCAATTTACTATTGCCTTCAGCAACTTGAGTGGCGCCATTGGTGTACTTGGTAACGGCTTGAGATAAATCATTGGCACCATTAGAGAGCGTTGTCACACCAGCTGTATATTGGCCTAGGCCAACGTTCAAGGTCTCTGCACCGTCTTTAAAGGTTAAGCTTGATGATGAGAGTTTATCTAAGTTTGTCGCGATTTGGTTTGCACCCGACTTTAATTCACCACTACCATTGACTAACTGATCGCTACCATCTGCAGCCTTCGTTACACCATCTGACAAAGTTGTCAGATTTTCAAAAATCGTTTTCGTGTAGGTTTTGGTGATGTTTTCGGAAACTTTTTCTTTTAGCTTTTCCATAGCAGATTCGCTCATTTTGCTTGCGATAAAGTTATGACCGACAGATGTTTGATAATGAATCACGGCATTGGTCGGATCGTTACTTACGAGACTACCTGCATTTTTTGAGAAATCACTAGGAATTGTGATTTGCATATAATACTTATCATCTTTGAGCCCTTTTTGTGCAGTTTTGTGACCCACAAAATGATAAGCCAAATCACGACTTTTCCCTAATTCATCGACTAGATCGTCGCCCAAGTTAACTGTTTTACCGTTAATCGATGCTGACTTATCTTCATTGACTACAGCAACAGGTAAGTCGGATATTTTACCGTACGGATCCCACATCGAACTGAGGAATATCAGATTATAAAGTGCTGGTATTGTTGCTAATGCCACAATAATGACAATAAGAAACTTATTTTTTAGAATGACTTGCCATTCTTTTTTGATCATTACTATCTCCTTTAATAACGTTTTTTTGGACACCTTGTCTTTATTTATATTTTTTATTATAATACTTGTAGATGAGATATCAAGTATTTGATACAAGAAAATAGACACTCTGTTCATTATTGTTTTAAAAAATTTATAGAAAAGGCTTTCATCATGACTGATATTCGAATTACTAAAACCCGTCGATCCATTGAAATGGCAATGAGCGACTTACTCAAAGAAAAAACGTTTGACCAAATTACAACAACAGAATTAGTCAAACGTGCAGGAATTAGTCGCTCTAGCTTTTACACGCATTATCAAGATAAGTATGAGATGATTGATCAATATCAAAGTGTCTTTTTCACTAGAGTCGAAACGATTTTTGATCAAAACGGTACCGATGTACCCACTGCTATATTTGAAATATTTGATTTTCTGTATCAAGAATCTGTTCTGTCCGCTTTACTTTCTGAAAATGGTACTCGAGAAATTCATATTTTCCTCCGTCAAAAATTAAAAGCCTTACTAAAAACAGTCATTCCAACACATTTAGGGCAAAAAAAGCTGGATCAGATTAGGATAGATTATCAAACTACCTATTCTGCCCATGCTATTTTCGGAATGGTCCAATTATGGATTAAGCGTGGCAAAAAAGAAAGTCCGAAAGAAATTACGGACACCTTAATTGCGATTGTGGGGCATTTTTAAGCCACTTTTAAAATAAACCAGCCAAGCCAGCAAAAGGATTATCGTCATCGTTAATCTCTTTTTCATTCTGCTTACTTAACAGTTTCTCGGCTTCTTGTGTATCTTTCATGGCCTCGTAAACACGCGCAGTCATTCTAGCATCAGCCAAGGCATTGTGCGCATTTCTCTCAACGACATTGAAAAATTCAGCTATAGATTTTAACTGGAAGTTCTTCATCCCATGCAGTTTATTGTCGCGCATGCTATCAGCAATTTCATAGACGTCTAAGGCATAAGCGTCGGTCAAATCGAGACCATTCGCAAGTAGTATTGGCAGGTCGGATTTATTGGCATTATAGCCGATAACAGGTAAGTCCCCAATAAAAGTTTTCAAGTCTGATAAGACGGTTTCTGCCTTATCTGCTGTCAAAACCTTCTCTTTCGTAATGCCTGTCAACCCGACAACAAAAGAGTTAAGTGGCACATCCGAATAAACAAAAGCATCGAAATTTGCCGTTTCATTACCATTGTCAAAACGAACTGCCGATACTTGAATCAGATGCTCAGTATCATCTACTGTATTAAATTCCAAGTCAAATGCGACATACTTTTCTATACTTTCCATTTTCACCTCATGTTCTCAGTTATTTTTGGTTCGACTGTCTGCGTAAACGCAACTTTTTTCCTCCATATTCTACCATATTTCAGGGGAAATCGGGGAAATCAAAAAAAAACACCTAAGTGTTTTTTAGAAAAGATGTTACTTAAAAATTTAGAAATGTTGCAATCAAGGCGAGAATCGCTAGACCACCTTGGGTCAAAATGATTTTTTTATTGCTAGTTACGCTACCATAGAGCGCAACAAGAATGATGTAAATCAAGATGAGGCGTGTTATTTCAACTGATGCTGATGATAGATAGATACTGTAAAGCAGTCCCAAACCAATCAAACCGTTGTAAACACCTTGGTTTTTCAAGAGAACATTAATTGTCTCGTTTTTCAAATCATTTTTGGCGATGTTGAAAATACGACTTGTTGCGTCTGAAGTTGTTGCGATTGTTTCAATATACATAATGTAAAAGAATTCAAGCGCAACCAAAGTAGCGAGTATAGTAGATAAAATAGTCATTTTAATTCCCTCTTTTAGATGATGTTCTTATTTAAATGTTGTAAATTTATCAGCAGCTAAGCGAACTGAATCATAACCAACTTCTGCTGCTTTCCCGATAGAAAGTACCATAACTGGTACAAAACGTTCAGGATCCAAACCAAATGCTGCTGCTAATTGATCTGCTTCAAATCCACCAATTGGATTAGTGTCATAACCATGTGCACGCGCGCTCAACATCAATTGCATAGCAGCCAAACTAGAGTCAATTTTAACAACGTCGTTCATTTGTTCACGTGTGAAGTTTTTGTAGTAAGGAATGATTGCACCAATTTGTTGGTCACGCACTTCTTGTGACATTTTACCTTCGGCAACAGCTTTGTCATAAATCTCTTCACCAAATTCATAACATAGCATATCACCAAAAATCAAAATCATAGCAGATGATGTATCATTTTGACGTGTGTTGAAACGGATGAGTGGTTTCAAATTAGCTTTTTCTTCATTGCTTTCAACGATAACAAAACGCCAAGGTTGCATATTCACTGAAGAAGGTGCAAGTGTAGCCTCCTCAATCATTTCCAACATTTCTTCATGTGAAATTTTAACCGTCTCATCATAAACACGGATTGATTTTCTGTTGTAGGCAATATCTGAGAAAACATTATTTTTTAAAGTTGTCATTATATAACATAGCTTCTTTCATTTAGTTATTTTATTTAAGAGGGTTAAGAGTTGGACTTCTTCTTCATCACTAAGTCCGAAGTACAGGTCCTTTTCCAAGGACTCATGGTGCTGCTCACAGTTAGCCAGTTCTTTTTGAGCAAAATCAGTAATCTGAACATAGACTTCACGATTGTTGAGATCATTTCTTTTTCGTGTGACATAAGATAAATCCTGTAGTCGTTTGAGATGACGAGTCACAGCCGCACGATCGATTCCCAACTCATGTTGTAATTGCGTTTGAGAACAAGGTCCCTGCGCATTGAGAAATAAGAGCATTTCATATCGTGTAATACTAAAACCAGTACTCTTTTCAAATTGGCTGACCAATTCCTGATTGGCTAACTTTAATTGATAGAGTAGCTTACTTTTATTGACAAGTGTCAAGATTCTCTCCCTTCTTCAACTATCATTGACCGGTCAACAGTTGATAAGTCAATATTACCATGTGCCTTATTTTTTGTAAAGACATTTAACTCGAAAAATTAAATTGTCACTAAAACAAATCCAATACCGAAAAAGATTGCCAGATAGACAACATTGATCAAGGTAAATTGGCGGACAAATTTTTTGACCGTGCCATCATGAGAAAATGCCTGATACTGTCTGAAGGCGAGCAGATTAGCCAAAGAGGCAATAAAAGTCCCTAGCCCCCCAACAGTAACACCGATATATAAAGGACCAACGCGAGTCGTAAATTTAGAGAGTAAAACCGCCGCTGGGACATTACTGATAACTTGACTCATGCCAACAGAAGTCACAAAGACTGAACTGTTATGTGCCATATAAGTCGACAGAACATCATGAATTGAGGGAATTCGACTGACCGCACCGACGATGATAAAGAAGTTGATAAAGGTCAAAATAATGCCGTAGTCCACTTCTGCTACAATCTCTCCCTTAATCCAGAAAGCACAGGCTGAACTAGCAACCAAAGCAAACCAAATTGAGATAACCGACAAGACACCAAATAGGACAACAAAAGTTGTAACACCTAAAACAACTATTTGCTTGAACTTAACGTCAATATGAGGTGTCTTAACGGCCCCTATTTTAGCCTTTGAAAAACCAAATAAAATGATGAATAGCGTTGCCAAACTGATCAAGCCAATCGGTAGCGACAGCTTCAAAAAAGCCAAGATATCCAGATGAAAATAAGACACTAAATAAAGATTTTGAGGATTACCAAAAGGTGTCATAGCACTGCCAAGATTAGCGTAAACCGTCATTAGACTCACCACCCCAATCGTCGGCAGTTTGACCTGCTTTCTGATATTAAAAACGATAGGAATCAGCGTCAAAATCGCCACATCATTGGTAAACAGCATAGCACCTAAAAAAGAAAAGAGCAAAACTACCATGACAATCGCTCTAACTGACTGACATTTTTCGATGATGATATTTGCGATATATCTGAGCAGATGCAACTTCTCATAAATCGCAATTGTGACCATGAGACTGAACAAAGCAAGAAGCGTTTTCAAATCAATATCCCTTAGGTGAACAGTACCCAGGCTTAAAGCAAGAATTGCTAAAACCAAGGTCACTAAAAATGTTTTATCCCTACTAATTCTCTTTAAATTCGCTATCATGTCCTATCCTTATCCCTTAATCGTTGATTGAGCTATTTGTTATTTTATCATAAACTACAGTCGAAAATAGCTTTTATGATCTAATCCATCTACAATCACATCAAAAATTAACAATTGATAAAAAACAATACAAAAAAATACAACTGCTTTGAGTACAAAGCAATTGTATTAGTTTTTTGAATTTTATAATTCAACGATCTTACCAGTTTTCAGATAAACAATCCACTCACACAGATTTTTAGCGTAATCGCTAATCCGCTTCAGGTACATGATTGTCAACAAATAGTCTTTACCTGTTGTAATCGTTTCTTTATTTTCTTCCATAGCTGATAATGTCTTGTTTTGAATTTCACCATACATTTGGTCAACTGTGTCATCCCAATGAGCGATTTCGCGCGCACGCTCAGCATCACCTTGAATGTAAGCGTTGAGTGCCGCATCCACGATTGATTTGACACGTTCACCCATGAGTGAAATATCTTCTTCAACGACATGGATACGTTCTTCACCTTTCAGGCTAATCGTTGCTTTGGCGATAGAAACTGCGTGGTCACCCATACGTTCTAAGTCTGAAGAGGCTTTCAAAACAGTGATAATTGTCCGCAAATCATGTGAGACTGGTTGTTGTAAAGCAATCATTTCTAATGACTTAGTTTCCAATTTTGTTTCTTGATCATTGATTTGTTGGTCAGCTTCAATCACTTCTTCTGCCAAATCACGATCATGACTGACGAAAGCACGGACAGAACGGTTGACTTGAGCAGACACTTGCGTGCCCATCGAATAAAACTGGTTGTGCAATTTATTAAGTTCTTCTTCAAATTGTGTTCTTAACATATCATTCCTTTCTTAGTAGGTCTTTAAGACGAGTTTTTAAATCAGCGTATGATGGTACACGCTTAACCAAATTTACCCGTCACATAGTCCGATGTTGACTGTTCCTTTGGATCCAAGAAAATTTTCTTAGTTTTATCGTACTCGATCAGTTCACCATTTAAGAAAAAGGCTGTCCGATCAGAAATTCGACTGGCTTGCTGCATTGAGTGTGTCACGATTAAAATCGTATATCTCTCTTTTAAGTCTAACAGCATTGTCTCAATTTTACCAGAGGAAATTGGGTCAAGTGCTGATGTCGGTTCATCTAGCAAGAGAATATCAGGATTGACAGCTAGAACCCGAGCAATACAAACACGTTGTTGCTGACCACCTGAGAGACCAAGCGCTGAACTATGTAGCTTATCCTTGACTTCATCCCAAACATTAGCAGCTTTCAATGACTCCTCAACTGCTTCATCTAAAATCGCCTTGTCTTTGATACCTTTAAGTCGCAAGCCATAAATCACATTTTCGTAGATAGAAAAAGGGAACGGGTTAGGCTGTTGGAAAACCATGCCGATTTCCTTACGCAGCTCAACCATATCTGTTTTTGGGCTGTAAATATCACTATCCTTATACATGATTTTTCCCGTCACTTTAGCTGAGGGAACTAAATCATTCATCCGATTAATTGAGCGTAAAAGTGTCGATTTCCCTGATCCTGATGGACCAATCAAGGCAGTGATCTCACCCGGATAAAAATCCATGTTGATATCAAATAATGATTGCTTTTTGCCATAGAAAAGCGATAAATCTTTCACTTGTAAAATAGGTTCTGTCATAATGTTTCCTTAATCTTATTGGTCAGGCGCATTAATCGTCTCTTGACATTTTAAGGTCTTCAACCATGCGACCCAACATTTTAACCGAAATGTCCTGATACATAATCCCCAGTAGATTTTAGCTCAGGGCGCGTAAATATTTTTGCTGTTTTATCGTATTCGATTAAATCACCTGAATAGAAAAATCCAGTATAATCACTTGCACGCGCTGCTTGTTGCATATTATGCGTCACGATAATGATTGTATAATTTTCTTTGAGTGTCATCATCGTTTCTTCTAGCTGCATCGTTGAAATCGGATCTAGCGCTGATGCTGGTTCATCCATCAATAAAATATCTGGTTTAACCGCAATCGCACGCGCAATACACAGACGCTGTTGCTGACCACCTGAAAGTGCTAAAGCAGATTTATCTAAGTCATCTTTCACCTGATCCCAAAGTGCCGCTTGCTTAAGAGATGTTTCAACAATCTCATCCAGTGTTTTTTTATCTTTAATACCTTGACGCTCAAGCGCAAAAGTAATATTACGATAAATTGATTTTGAAAAAGGATTGGGACGTTGGAAAACCATCCCGATATGCTTACGCATTTCATAAACATTGACGTTTTCTTTGTTCACATCAACACCTTGATAGTTAATCTCACCTGTTACTTTTGCAATCGCAATCGTATCATTCATCCGATTCAAACTGCGCAGGTAAGTTGATTTACCAGACCCAGAAGGTCCTATCAAAGCAGTGATTTTATTTTTTTCAAACTTCATATCAATCCCTTTAATGGATTCGTTACTGCCATAGAAAACGTGTAAATCTTTCGTTTCAAGGGCTATCTCACGACCATCAAGGCCAATGATATGACGTTCTTGCCAATCATAAGTTGCCATACTAGTGTTGTTCCTTTCTTAGATTTCACAACGAGAAATCTTGAAACTTGACCTCCGCTTACGCTCCTGCCAAGCAGGGTCATTCGCAAACATACGCATTCAAGTGTAAAATCAAAACACAAGATTTTGTACTAATTTTAGACAAATCAAGGAAAACATTCGCAAGCGTATAGATGTACGTTAAGAACGTTTGACGATGAATCGGCTAAAATTAGGCAAAAGCTTTCTGATTTTGTGCTTGAAGGCGTATAACGTCCGCTCAAAGTCTTTCTTGCTATTTTATGATGCTGTCAATTTGCTATGAATTTTCTTGCCGATAAAACGTGCTCCGAAATTAAACAAAAGAACAAAGATAATGAGGACAGCACTCGCACCTGCAGAGACTGCTGCACCATCTGGTACAGTGCCTTCGCCGTTGACTTTCCAGATATGAACAGCCAAAGTTTCTGCTTGACGGAAAATAGAAATAGGTGAGCTAACTGACATAGGGTTCCAGTTTGACCAGTCAAGGGCAGGAGCAGATTGACCTGCTGTATAGATTAGCGCTGCTGCTTCACCGAAGATACGGCCAGATGACAAGACAACGCCTGTCACGATACCTGGCAAGGCTTCTGGTACAATCACGTGTAAGACTGTTTCCCACCGCGATAAGCCAAGCGCTAAACCACCCTCACGTTGCGTATGATGCACCGCTTTTAGCGATTCTTCGACATTACGCGTCATCAAAGGGAGATTAAAGACGGTCAAGGCTAAAGCACCTGAGATAATCGAGAAACCATAACCAAACTGAACAACAAAAATCAAGAAACCAAACAAACCTACAACAACTGATGGTAATGAACTCAAAATTTCAATTGATGTTCTAACCAAATTAGTCACCCAAGATTTTTGATTGGCATATTCAGATAAATAAATTCCCGCACCGAGTGATAATGGAAATGAAATAATCATCGTAATCACAAGTAAGAAGATACTGTTAAAGAGCTGAATACCAATCCCACCGCCTACTTCATAGGCTTTTGAGGGACTCGTCAAGAAATGCCAAGAAATATGCGGCACCCCTCGAACGAGAATATAGAGCAATAAAGACGCCAGAATGACAACGATAATGCCAGAAATAATATAGAGGACACTTGTTGCCATTTTATCAACTTTTTTAGGATTCATTATAAGCTTCCTCTCTTCGCAATAGCGCGCATTCCGATGTTAAATAATAAAGACATGAGCAATAAAATCAATGCGAGTGACCATAAGACATTATTTTGAACTGTACCCATGATCGTATTTCCGATACCTTGCGTCAAGACAGAAGTCAGAGTTGACGCAGGAGATGTCAAACTTGTTGGCAAAATTGCGGCATTACCAACAACCATCTGAATGGCCAAGGCTTCACCAAAGGCTCTAGCCATGCCAAATACGACAGCGGTTAGAATACCAGGTGCTGCTGCACGAAGTAAGACACGCCAAATTGTTTGCCATCGTGTTGCGCCTAAACCGAGTGAAGCTTCTTTATAAAAGTTAGGCACAGCTTTCATAGCATCCACTGTCATGGAAGTAACGGTTGGTAAAATCATAACAAAAAGGACGAAGATACCCGATAAAAGACCAAAACCAGTTCCGCCAAAGACAGCACGAATAGCTGGTACAACGACTGTCAAACCGATAAAGCCATAAACAACAGACGGAATACCAACCAATAATTCAATAACTGGTTGCAATAATTTAGCACCACGATTTGGTGAGATTTCTGTCATAAAGACGGCAGCACCAATTGCAAAAGGTGTCGCCAAAATCGCTGACAAAACCGTCACGATAAGTGACCCAGTAATCATCGGTAGTGCACCAACTAAAGGTTTGCCATCAGGACCAAGCTCTGATGGATTCCAAGTCGTCCCAAATAAGAATTTGAATGGATTAATCTTGTCAACAAAAAAGGTTGATAACCCTTTTTGTGCGACAAAGAAGAAAATCATAGCAACAACAAAGACAATCACAGCAATACAAAAGAAGGTAATTGTCTTGCCAAATTTCTCTAGTTGGGAATTTTTTGATTTAGAAAGTAACTTTTCTTGAATATTTTCTTTTTTCATTCGATTTAATTTCTATATTAAGGGCATCTCCAGAAAATACTCTTGTGTTTTTTGAGATAAATTTTTCGAGAGCGAGGCAAAGCGACAAGGCGTGCGTTTGCACGGTGCAGAGCTCTAACGAAGTTATCGGAAAATTTAGCCAAAAGTCACAAGTCCGATTTTTTAGAAATGTCCTTCAGTGTTGAGAGGATTCAGCATACAAGCCTCATTGTATCCCCTCATTTAAGCGTTAGGCAATATTATTTTATTTTGTAGTGATATGACCATCAGCATCACGTTCCACGTGCATCTGATTGACAGAAATATATCCCATTTTTTGAACAAGACTGTCTTGAACTGTATCAGACAAGACAAAATCTAAAAATGTTTTTGTCAGACTATTAGGTTGGCCTTTGGTATACATATGCTCATACGCCCAAATCGGCCAGCTGTTATCGGCAACATTAGCCGTAGTCGGAGCATACCCATCAAGTGAAATTTTTGTCACTGATGTATCTATATTTGAAAAAGCAAGGTAGCTAATCGCACCTGGAGTTTGCGCAACAATAGATTTAACCATACCAGATGAATCTTGCTCTTGAGAGTTTTTGGCTGGTTTGCCATCCATAATCCAGCGTTCAAATGTTGAACGTGTACCAGAACCTGTAGCTCTATTGATCAAGACAATTTTCTGATCTTTGCCGCCAACTTCTTTCCAGTTCCTAATTTCACCAGTAAAAATTTGACGTAGCTGATCTGTTGTTAAAGCCTTAATGCCTACTTTTTTATTGACAATCGGTGCAATCCCGACGACTGCAACCTTATGATCGACCAATTTTTTAGCATCAATCCCATCTTTTTCCTCAGCGAATAAGTCCGAATTACCAATTTGAACAGCCCCAGACTGAACTTGTGATAAGCCAGTTCCCGAACCACCACCCTGAACATTAATAAATTTTCCTGGATTTTCTTGGGCAAATGTTTCAGCGGCAGACTCAACTAAAGGCTGTAAGGCACTAGATCCTACAGCCGTAATTGATTCACCTTTATCTATCCACTTAGCACAACCTGATAATGTCGCAAGGACTACCAAGGCTGAGGCCAAAAGCACTATCTTTCTCCTCATAACTCCTCCAAATCGTTCAATACTTCTATTTTAACATTTATGTCGTGGATAAATGTAAATTTTGTGTAAAAACTTTGGAGGTTTTGCTATGTATTAGCAAATTTGAAAGGTCAAACTTGCATCGTTATACTCACTCAAGTATCAAATCAAAACGCTAGATTTCGAGATAGTTTTAGTTAAATCAAGGAAAGCATCCGAAAACGTATAGGTATACGATAAGGATGCTTGACGAAGAGTTGACTAAAACTAGCCAAAAGCTGTTTTGATTTTGTGCTTGAACGAGTATAATACCGTATTGATTTTGAACATTGAACGATTTGAAATGTTAATGAGTTGTCTTATTTGATTTTACCATCTTGATCGCGAGTGACTTTCATATCTTCGATAGAGAGGTAACCTAATTTTTCAAGGAGTGCTTTATTTTTTGTCACAGCAGTGATGAATTTTTCTTGACCATCTGTTGTGTTGCCTTTTTCTGTATACATATGCTCGTAAGACCAGATTTTCCAGTCATTTGTTGCCACATTTTTTTCAGTTGGTTTCACACCATCAAGTTCAAGTGCTTTAACGCTGTCTTTGATATTTGAGAAAGCAACATAGCTAATCGCACCTGGTGTTTGTGAAACCATTTGTACAACAGCACCTGATGAATCTTGTTCGCTTGCTTTAACAACTTGTGTGTTTTCAAGACCATATTTTTCAAAGTTAAAGCGTGTGCCTGAACCTTCAGCACGGTTGATCACTGTAATAGCTTGATCTTGCCCGCCGACTTCTTTCCAGTTCTTAACTTTGCCTGAGAAGATCGATTTAAGTTGATCAGTTGTCAAACCATCAAGTTTGATGTCTTTATTAACAATTGGCGCAAAACCTACAACAGCAACTTTATGGTCTTTAACTTTTTCTGCTAAGCTAGCATCTTTTTCTTCCGCGAAAAGGTCAGAATTCCCAATCTGAATCGCGCCACTTGAGACTTGTGATAAACCAAGACCTGAACCACCACCCTGAACAGTGATTTGTAGGTTAGTGTTCTCTTGTGTAAAGCTCTCAACATTAGCTTCTACCAAAGGTTGCAAGGCTGTTGAGCCTGCGACAGTGATTTTTTCTGACTTAGCTGTTGATGATGAAGAAGATGCTGTGCCTGAAGATTTTTGTCCGCAAGCTGCAAGTGCAAAAAGTGAAACAGCTGCTGCTGCGATCAAAACTGATTTTTTCATGATTTTTTCCCTTTACAAGACCTAATGACCACTAAAATCAAAATCGTTCATCGTCCAAACTTGGATAGGCTTAGGCGAACTAATTTTTTTTATGTTTGTCATTATTTTTTATTTTTTGTAGGCACCATTGCCTTACAAAAATAATTATACCGCTGAATCACCAAATCTTGTGTAAAAGTTCTGCCGTTTTTTTGTAAAAATCATGTAAAAGAATGGTAAAAAAGACGCTTAGGGCGTCCTTTACTATCAAGAAAAGTATTGCAAAACCATGTCTATGTTTTTAGTCTTAAAAACGTCATTATGTGTTGAAACAATGAGTTGTCCCCTTGCTGTATTATACAGATAACGAGCAGCCTGGCCAGCTGCATTTGAGCCTTCTGTCATACAAGCCGCTAGCATATAGTTTTTATCGGGATAGCTACCTAAATCACCAACAACATATAGACCTTCAATACTTGTTGTCGTGTCTGCTTTATTTTTAATGAAGTCGTGACCATGTTGGTCAACTGTTTCTAATTCAAAATTCTCAAATGTGATTGTGTTGGTTTCCCGTTTCATACCCAGATGAATCAAGACTTGCGAAACAGGAATAATCTGTCCATCGGATAAGGTAACGGCAGAGATAAAGTCTCCTTCCGATGCAAAATTGCTTACCTCAACTTGCGTTAAGACAGTAACATTTGCCGCAAAATGTTCGGTATTTGGAAAATTTGTTTTTTTCGTGACTAAAATTACCGATTTAGCGACTTGTTGGAGTAGAATGGCATAGCTAGACAGGGAGTCAGGATTGCCATAGAGAAGGACGGTTTGACCCGTATACGCCTTGAAGTTAATCACTTCACTTACAGGATAATGGAGATTTTCATAGGTATCAGGTATTTTCAGCTTTCTAGGCTGAATAATCCCTAAAGCTGATGCCAAAATAACCGTTTTTGATTGGTATTCTTGCCCACTTTGAGTCGTTAGGGTAAAGCCGGTTTCTTCTTTTTTGATGTGCTTTACTTGTTGATTATAAGTAATATCTGGTGAGAATTGCTGAGCAGCATCTAATAGATTGTTTGCAATATCACTCGCTAACTTGCCTTGAGCGCCCCCTAAATCCCAGATGATATTTTCCTGATATAAGGGAATTCTGCCCCCAAGTGTTGCGCGTGCTTCAAGTAACTTAACTTTTAAACCACGGATACCACACGAAAAACTACTATAAAGGCCAGATGGTCCACCACCTACAATCACAACATCATAATTTGTTTCTGTCATTGGTTACCTCGTCTATTTTTTGGCAAGTTCAGGGTAGATGACTTTGGCAAATTCTTCAAATCCTGCAAGCGATTGATAGCTATAACCAAACAGATAGTTATAGTTCAGAATGTAAACTTTTTTATTTTTAATCGCTTTTAAGTTTGAAACTTTATCACTACTATAAAGACCTTTAACAGTTTTTTCAGCGTTATCTGTGTCATCCCATTTTGGAATGATGATCATATCTGGGTCGGATTCTATGATTTTTTCAATACTTACCGTACCTGTTGGCACATCATAGGCTTGTTTGAGCTTCAACATTTTGAACAAACTAACAGAGAATGTATCACCAGTTAATGAATAACCACTGATATCAGCTGGGTCATTGGAATGGATATAAGCAAAGGTCTGTGTTTTCTTGACATCTTTTAGACTGTCTTTCAAAGCAGTTTCACGTGCTTTTAACTCACCTTTAAATTTATCTGCAGCAGGCTTCACGTTAAAAATTTTGCCGAGATTGTCTATATCGCCATAAATCGAATCAAATGTTCCACCTTTGATGGATGTCTTCATAATATAAGTTGGGATGTTCATTTCATTTAAGGACTCAACCGTTCCAACACCCCACTCAGATTTTTCAAACAAGCCACCACGACCAAAAACCATATCTGGGTCAACTGATAAAGCTGTTTCCTGCGGAATATAGTTATCACCTAGACTTTTAAGCCTGTCAAATTCTGCTTCAACGCTCGCATCTTTCTCACCAAAAACTGCCCCTACACCTGCGATTGATTTTTCAAGTCCGAGATGGAGTAAAAGTTCAGCCATCGGGCGGGTATTGGCTAGTACTTTTTTAGGTACATGCGTAAATGTTTGCGCACTTTCAGGCCAAGTTGGGTCTGCTTTCGAATCACTTCCCACACTCTTTCGATAGTTTTTAATCGTCAGTGGATAAGTTGTCTTATCTGATTGACTTGCCGTTGATGTTGATTTTTCTGTCGTTTTTTGAGTACAGGCAGCTAATGTCAAAGCTGATAAGCCTAAAATAGTTGCCGTTATAATTTTTTTCATTTTCTTCCCTTTCTGCGCCTTCACTTTGTGAAGACTTGAAACTTGACTTCCGCTTGTTATCTGTCCAAGCAAGGGGCACGTCCACTCGAAGTTCTCTATATTATATTGAATAATGAAACCCCAGTTGATGCGTAATCGGATTTTCATAAATTTGACACTTGACTTGATAAATCTCAGCGATTAATTCTTCTGTCAGGACTGCCTCAGGCGCCCCTTGCGCAATGACTTCACCATTTTTCAACGCATAGATGTAATCACAATATGATGCTGTCAGTTCCAAATCATGGAGCGCAACAAAGGTCGTGATATTAAGATTTTGAACCGCCGTCAAAATCTCCAACTGATAGCGAATATCCAGATGATTGGTCGGCTCATCCAAAATCATAACCTGAGGCTCTTGGGCAATGGTTCTGGCTAGAATCACCCGCTGCTTTTCTCCACCAGACAAGGAGATATAACTCCTGTCTTTGTAGTTCATCAGATTCGTTCTTAATAGCGCCTCCTGTACGCGTTGGTAATCATAGAGATTATCAGCTTCCATCATTTTCTTATGGGGTGTTCTACCTAACAGAACCATCTGCTCAACTGTCAAGTCAAAATTCAGTTCATTAAACTGGCCTACCACACCCAGATGTTTTGCTACCTTTTTATTAGGCGAATTCAAAACATCAATATCATCTATATAAATCGTTCCTTGTGTCGGTGCGATACTCTTGTAAATACTTCTTAACAATGTTGATTTGCCTGAACCATTGGCACCAATGAGACCGACCGTTTTTTTATCTGGTACCTCTAAGTAAACCTGACGCACAATTGACTGATGCGCCACTTCTATCTCAAGATTTTGAATAGATAATCTCATTTTTAGCCCCCAAAACTATACCCTTTTTTAATGATAATGTAGATAAATAGCGGTGCACCAATCATGGCTGTAATAATCCCAATCGGAAGTTCTACATTATGAATCAAAATCCGAGAAATTAAATCCGCCCAAACCATAAACAGAGCGCCACAAACGGCGGTTAACGGTAATGTCACCTTGTGATCACTGCCAAATAAGCCACGTACAATGTGTGGTACAATGAGACCGACAAAGCCTATCATACCTGAATTTGCGACGATGAGTCCTGTTATCAGCGAGGTCATAGCCATGTAGGCTCGGCGGTATTTACCGAGCGAAACGCCTAGTGTAATCGCTGCCTCATCTCCCAAAAGCATCACATTTAAGATTCTTGACTGCGTCAAAAAGAAAGCTAAAACAAGTAAAACTGGTACAATCACCATGCCTAATTTAGACCAAGTTGCTGATGCGAGACTCCCCATTAACCAAAACTGAATTGTTTTAATCCCTTCAGAATTACCTGCTAGATAAACGATTAAGTTCGAAATAGAACCAAATAGGCTACTAATGACTGAACCCGATAAAATCAACTTGACACTTGTCATTCGACCACCAATATTTGATAACATCAGAACGGATAAAGTCGCAATCATAGCACCGGCGAAAGCACCAATACCAACCCCAAACTGAGATAAAATTGAGCCCGACCCAAAGCCAATCAAAATAGCAAAGGTTGTGCCAAGAGATGATCCTGATGAAATCCCTAAGATATAAGGATCAGCCAACGGATTTTGAACGACTGCCTGCATCACTGTACCACATAAGGCCAAACCCAATCCGACAAAAATTGCCAATAGAATTCTCGGCATCCGGATAAACCAAATGATGTTGACAGAAGAGACTGGTAACTCCTTAATCTCACCAATTGTACCGTGACTTATCTTGTTGACTAAAATACGACCGACATCCCAAAATGAAATCTCAGCCTGACCATTGCTGACCGAAACGATAACAGATATGATAATCATCATCAGAAACAGTACAACCCATGCAATCATCGGTATTTTTCGTTTCTTGTTGATGGTAAACATTTCTTCCCCTTTATAGATTAGGACTTCAAGCTTACTCTAGCTTTTCAGTCTTATTATTTTTATAACTATTTCAGTATAGCCGACTTTCAACAAAATGTAAATACATTTTTACGTTTTTTGTCAGATTATTTTGTCAATTTGGTAGATTTAACAAAAAAACAACTTACCTAAGCAAGCTGTTCTTTGGATTAGTATTATATTTTATACCATAAATGAAACTTATCGAGTTCCCCATTTTGTAGATTTTAATGTCAATAATGCGTAGAATCTAACAGGTAATAAAAGCAGCACGTGCATAAAGCCGTAGATAACAAAAAGTAAAAACCCGAAATCTTTAGTTCTGTAAATACCGTACAATGAACGAACAATAGCAATCAAAACCAAAACAATCAAATACTAATATAAATGTCCGACATCTTGGTAAATAACTGTTTGAATCATCATAGCAATGAGGGACACAACCAACATAAAAGGCAAGACAAATTGCATGACCAAATCATAAAACATATAAAAATGGTGCTGATGTGCAAACTTAATCGTCCAGAGCATCTCACGATAGAAACTCTTATTCCATCTCACTTGCTGTTTGATATACCCAACAATTGTTTCGGGGACAAACGTATAAACCTGACTATCGCTTTGGAAAGCAACTTCATAGCCTGACTCAAGAACCAAATTCGTCAAATGACGGTCATCCCCATAAGTACAATTTTCGCCCAAGAAATACTGTGTAATGTAATTTTCTTTGACTTTCTCAATGATTTCTTTACGATAGGCTGAAAATGGTCCTGAACAACACATGACAACGTGAAAGCGGCTCTGAGCCGCCCGCTCTTGGTGAAAAGCAGACCAATAGCGATACGTAATCAGACGTGTTAAGATATTTCTATTTTTGTTTTCAACTCGAACATCGCCAGTGACAGCGCCAACTTTTTTATTTGCAAAACGCTGAATTAATTTTTCAACAGCATGCTCATCATGTAGTAAGGTATCTGAATCCACTGTGACAATAATGTCACCTTTGGCAATATCAAAGCCAAGTTTTTGACAATGACGCTTACCCCTATTTTTCTCAGGCAATAAAATTTTAACATTTTGATTGGATTGATAAGTATCATAAACTTTTTCAATCAATTCTTTACGATTTTTCGAGCCATCATCCACAACGATGACTTCTAAGTTAGCGATCTTTTGTGCCACAATAGAATCAATACAATTTTTCAAAATTTGAGGCACTTCGTTATAGGCAGGCACAATCACAGAAACACTAGCCTGATATTGACTATGAAAGTCCTTAGATGCTTTCTTGTTCTGTTTTCTATGATCACTATGACATAGCACAATCTGAAATACGATGTGCGAAATGGCAAGCACACCATAAACCAATAAAAATATACTTAAAAAGTTTAACATTTTCTCTCCATTAATCTAGTTGATCGACTTTATATTTCAGTCTCTCACAAATACATCGTGCGTATGCACTTTATGTGCCACATCACGCAAACTTTCATCCCAGCGATTGGCGACAATAATCTCAGCCACGTTTTTAAAGTCTTCTAAACTATGTACGAGTTGATGATTCTTAAAATGTGGCATACTCAAAGTTGGTTCGTAAATAACAATTTCAACACCCTTAGATTTCAGTCTCGCCATAACATCTTGAATGGCACTGTATCTAAAATTATCGCTCCCATGCTTCATCGTTAAACGAAAAATACCAACTGTTTTAGGATTTTTCGCCATAATCTTATCGGCAACAAAATCTTTTCGAACATCATTTGACGCAACAATCGCTGAAATTAAGCGCTCAGGGACTTGCCGATAATTTTGTTTTAACTGCTTGGTATCCTTAGGCAAACAATAGCCACCATAACCAAAACTTGGGTTGTTATAGTGAGAACCGATACGCTCATCTAACCCCATTCCCTCAATGATTTGCCTAGATTCAAGACCATTTATCTGCGCAAATGTATCCAATTCATTAAAATAGGCGACACGAAGGGCTAGGTAAGTATTAGCAAATAACTTGATTGCTTCCGCCTCAGTCTCACCCGTGTATAAGACAGCCACTTCCTTATCCCAGACATTTCGCAAAAATAAGGCACCAATCTCTTTTGCTGCATCAGTCGTATCACCAATGATAATCCTAGACGGATAAAGATTATCATACAGCGCTGTTCCTTCCCTCAAAAACTCAGGACAAAAAATAATCGTTTGAACACTTGGAAATTGTTTTTTTAGGGTCGCAACATAGCCGATTGGAATCGTAGATTTGATAATGAATTTCGCATCAGCTTTGATTTGAATTGCTTTTTCAATTACCTCTTCAATAGACGACGTATCAAAATAATCTGTTGATTCATCGTAATCTGTTGGTGTTGCAATCACCAAATACTCTCCATGTAAAACCGCTTGCTCAAAATCACTCGTATAGCTCACATTAGAACGTTTCTCTTTAATAAATGTTTCAATGTAATCATCTACTAAAGGTGAGCAATCCTGTTCCAATAATCTAATCTTGTGACTATCAATGTCATAGCCCATCACCTCCTCATGCTGACCTAATAACAATGAATTCGCTAATCCTACATAACCTAACCCAAATACCGATATCCTCATTTTTTCATTGATTCCTAATCTTTTTTCTTTAATCATCAGCCGTACAGCTTATGGTATTGAACTTTATTTCAATTATTTTCTTATTTTTTATTAAAAACAAAAAAATGCATGCCAATTCAAGCTGTTTTTGAGGTAAAAAAAATCGTCTACCTCATAAACGATGACAGATGTATCTTCTAACTAGCCAAATATGGCAATATAACAAAAGTATATTCTTGATTAATCTAATGTTTTTAACTTAAATTATTTTATTTTTCATATTAGCTATAGTTAAATTGTAACAGTATGAGCTTTAATTGCCTATATATTTTCAGGACAAAAAACTGTATTATCGGGACATATTTTTTTAGAGTATCAAAAAAACCGTTGAAGACTCAACGGTTAAAGGCTTTTAGCTGTTTAGCAATGTCACGATTTTGTTCTTTTCGCTTAATCGTTTCACGCTTGTCGTAATTTTTCTTACCTTTGGCAAGACCCATGAGGACTTTAGCAAATCCATCTTTAACATAGACCCGCAAAGGCACAAAACTCATACCAGCTTGTGAAATTTCAGCTTCAATTTTAGCAATTTGTTTTTTATGCAATAAAAGCTTGCGACTACGTGTCGGGTCAACATTCCAAATATTCCCCTCATCGAAAGGCGAAATATGAACATTACTCAGCCAAACCTCACCATTTCTAACACGCGCAAAACCGTCTCTGATATTGATTCGAGCTTGTCTAACTGACTTGATTTCTGTACCAGTCAGTACAATGCCAGCCTCAAATGTTTCGGTAATCTCATAGTCATAATGTGCCTTTTTATTTTGAGCGACGACATTATCTTTCACTTTATCTTTTGCCATTTACAAACACCTCCTATTTTTTTCTAGCAGGTTTTCCGCCTTTTTTATGAAAGGGTTTCTTATCTTTATTTTTCTGCCAATCAGAGCGTTTATCACGTGAATCACGCCCGCCACGGATATCTCTACTACGCTTTTCAATGGCTTCAACGACATCTAAATCGCTGTCGACATGTTCAAAGTCAATGTCGCCGGTGATTTTATCGGCTTTCACTAACTTGACTTTAACAGGGTGCCCCATACGGAATACCTTACCAGTACGCTCACCTTTGAGCGTCAGATCACGCTCATTAAAGTTGTAGAAATCATCGCCTAGCGTAGACATATGCACCAAGCCTTCAATGGTATTGGGCAATGACACGAAGAAACCAAAGCGGGTGACAGACGAAATTGTCACATCGTACTCAGTACCAACGTAACTCTCCATAAACTCTGCTTTTTTCATGGCTTCAACTGCACGCTCAGCATCAATGGCGCGACGTTCGCGAGATGATGTGAGTTTGGCAATTTCAGGGATAATTTCTTCGAAATGCTCAATCGTTTCAGTCGTCGGATGGCTTTCAGCACGAATCAAGCGATGCACCAGTAAATCTGGGTAACGGCGAATTGGAGACGTGAAATGTGTATAGTACTCCGCAGCTAGACCGAAGTGACCGAGGTTATCTTCATCATAACGTGCCTGTTGCATTGAACGTAATAACATGGTTGAGAGCACCATTTCGCCTGGTTGACCTTTGATTCTCAACATGAAATCTTGCAGGTCTTTTGACTGCATTTTTTCAGGTGTCCCTTTCAAAGGAATACCAAATACTGAGGCAAAATCAATAAAACGCGTTAATTTATCGGCTTTTGGATGCTCATGCACACGATAGATAAATGGCAGTTCACGTGTCGCAAAACTACGTGCAACTGTTTCATTGGCAATCAACATGAAGGACTCAATCATCATCTCAGCTGTCCCTCGATTGCGAACTTGAATATCAATCGGTTTACCCAATTTATCAACGATGATTTTCGCTTCTTGCGTTTCAAAGTCAATTGAGCCACGACGGGCACGCATGGCAAGCAAAATCTCATGAAGTTTCGCCATTTGCTCAACTGATTCAGCAATTGCCGCAAATTTATCCAAAAAATCTTGATTACCAGCGAGCATTTCGTTGACATCAGAATAGGTCATACGTTCCGTTGTTTTAATCACAGACTGAGAAATTTGATAGTTGACAACATAGCCGTCTGGGTTAATTTCCATCACACATGACTGCGTGAAACGGTTCACACGTGGATTGAGTGAACAGATACCATTTGACAAACGTTCTGGTAGCATCGGTACCACACGGTCCGTCACGTAAGTTGATGTACCACGGTTGAGCGCCTCGCGATCAAGAGCCGAGCCTTCGGTCACATAGTAGCTGACATCAGCGATATGTACACCAAGCTCAATGTTACCGTTATCTAGTGCTTTGATATGGACGGCATCGTCAAGGTCTTTAGCATCTGCACCATCAATGGTAAAGGTAATTTCATTGCGGTAGTCCACACGACCAACGATGTCTTTTTCGTCGATTTCATCAGGGACAGCGTTTGCCTCCGCCAACACATCCTCTGGGAATGGTGACGGAATACCCATTGATTCCAAGACTTCTAGGACGTCAATCCCTGTATCTGTTGATTTTCCGATGATTTCTACGACCAAACCTTGTAAAACATCTGGAAAGTCACGATCAGGATAATGTGTAATGTCAACTCTAACAATATCGCCTACTTCTGGATGCAAGCCTTTTTTAGAAATATTAGTTTTAAAGGGAATTTTCTTATTTTTATTGACAACGTAGCCAAGAAGTGAGCCACTATTTTTCTTTTCTTCTTCATCAAACTCGTAGAACTCACCGACCAAATTTGTCACAGCGCGTGATTTGATGGCAACGACTTTCCCCTCGGCTTCATTGCCTTTGAGCGGATTAGCTGGTGAGGTAATTTTGACTTCAACGATATCTTCGTTCATGGCAAATTTTGTGTTACCACGCTTAACAAACACATCTGGTTCATTTTCGCCAATTCTGACAAAACCAAAACCACGTGGATTGGCAGAGAAAGTCCCCTCGAGAACTTCTGCCTCTGGTTGTGGCAGGGCGATATTGCCCCCAGCAGTCACTTCGATTACCTTACTTTCTTCTAATTGGGCAATGGTTTTGAGCAAATGTTTATAATCGCTCGCATTGTCAACCAATCCGAGATTGGTCGCCAACATTTTTGGCGAGATTGATTTTGATGGCATATTTGCCAAAAAATCAGTTACTTTTTTACTTAATTTCATATATTCTTTCTATTTTTTGAGTAGGACTCAATATATTTCGTTGTGATAACACAAAAAGCTGAGAGTTTATCCCAGCTTTTTTTAGGGTACCTGACACTTTACGACTCAACCGTTTTGACAATGGTACAATAGATAAAGCAAGAATCGCCTCATCTGTCCTGTCTCGAAAACGGCCTTCAAGCACAAAGTTTAGAGATTCCCGTCATTATCTGGTAGATAAAACAACTAGTGCAAAACCAACAAGCAGCCAAAGTCCAATCATCACACCAGTAAAACGTTGCATCACGGCTTCAAAGCCTCGTGCTTTACGGCGCTCAAATAGTTCATCACCACCGCCTGTAAAGGCACTCGCAGCGCTGTCTTGTTTAGAGGGTTGAATCATAATTGACACAATCAAAACTGCTGACAATATAAGTAAGACTGCAATTAAAATATCGTAAATAACTTTTATCATCTTCTCCGACTTTCTACATCCAACATTTGATTATTTCTATCCCAATCAGGTCGGATGGCAGTCATCCTTTAAAATCCTGGTGCTAGAAATAGCCATCACATAGTCATTATAACATAAAAAACATATCTTTGCTTAAAATAAAAAAAGAACCTTTCGATTCTTTTATATTATTTAGTCATTTATATCAAGCATTATCCGTGATATATTTGTAAACACCTTGACCAGCTAATGCACCTTCTCCGACTGCTGTTGTAATTTGACGGAGGTCTTTTTGGCGGACATCTCCGACTGCGAAGATACCTGGTACTTTTGTTTGCATGCCTTGATCAGTTATAATCCAGCCACTCTCATCCGTAATGCCCAGTTCTTTCACTGTATCCGTCATCGGATCAATGCCAATATAGACAAACAAGCCACCAAATTCTTTTTCACTGATTTCACCCGTTTTAAGATTTTTAATCCGAACGCCTGTAATCTTCATGTCATTGCCCAAAACTTCTTCTACGGCTGAATCCCAGATAAATGAAATTTTTTCATTTGAATAAGCCCGTTCTTGAATGATTTTTTGAGCGCGGAGTTCATCACGACGGTGTAAAATCGTCACAGAGCTACCAAAACGCGTGAGAAATAGCGCTTCTTCTACGGCCGAATCCCCACCTCCGACAACCAAAATATCTTGGTTACGGAAGAAAGCACCATCACAGACCGCACAGTAAGATACACCACGCGCGCCGTACTCTGCTTCACCAGGAACATTGAGATGGCGATGCTGAGCCCCTGTCGCAATAATGACAGTTCTAGCCTCGTAAACCTCATCTTCAGTGATGACTTGCTTGATGCCTTCAGAATTGACAGTTACATTTTGGACGATACCGTAAGCATTTTCGACACCTAATTCTTCAAGCGGTTCAAACATTTTCATTGATAATTCAGGCCCCATAATTGTAGCAAAGCCTGGATAATTTTCTACTTCAGCTGTATTATTCATTTGGCCACCTGGTGCGCCACGTTCAAGTAGTAATACTTTGAGTTCACTACGTGCTGCATACATCGCTGCTGTCATCCCACCAGGACCGGCACCGATGACGATTGTATCATATAAAGTCATTTTTCCCCTCACTTTTTATTGATATTCCTTAAATAATTATTTCAGGAATATCAATGGTAATTACATTCTATATTTCTCACGTTGAATATGCAAGTATATCGTTTTATTAACCTATCAAAATATTGTACGACCTTAAAAATAATTGCCTCATGAAAAAAGACCGCTAAAGGTTAGAAGTAAACGCCAACTTTTAGAGATCATACGTATTCCAGATAAACGAACATTGTTGTAATCAATCATCTAGATTTCAAAATAATCAAGATTGCCAAAACAGCAAAACTCAAGATTGGAATCGTTAGAATATCAATCAATAAGATATCAAAAATTTTATTTTGACGGACACTTAAAGGCTTATCATAGTTTCGGGAAATGGTGCCTAACATATAGAGGCCGCTGAGAATTAACACAAGGACAGCCGAGATAAACAAAGATTTAAGATAAATGGCTAAAATAGCTTGCATTAAAGGAAACTCCCTATTTCGAGATTTTTAGTGTGACGCGCAAGAAATTCTTTCGTTCTTGGGTGTTTTGGCGCATAAAAGACGTCTTCTGGTGTGCCAGATTCGATGATTTTCCCCTGTTCTAAAAAAATCACCTTGCTCGCTACATGATAAACAAAATCCATCTCGTGACTCACGATAATCATGGTTTGACCTGATTTAGCGGCTTGAATGATTGACGCCTGCACTTCACTAACCAATTCTGGATCAAGAGCAGACGTTGGTTCATCTAAGAGTAACAACGCTGGTTTCATAGCTAGCGCTCTTGCAATCCCGACACGTTGCTTTTGACCACCTGATAAAAATTTCGGATAATAAGCCATCCGGTCTGAAAGACCAACCTTGATTAATTCTTGCGCGGCTTGTTCTGCTGCAGTTACTTTATCTATTTTTTTGACTTGTATTAAACCTTCCATGACATTTTCAAGTGCTGTACGACGCTCAAATAGATTGAACTGTTGAAAGACCATGGCCGTTTTACGGCGAAGGTTCAGAATATCATCTTTATTGATATTCGCAAAATCGAGATGCAAATCGTCAATATCAACATGGCCTGAATCTGGTACTTCTAGATAATTAATCGAGCGTAAAAAAGTCGATTTACCAGCCCCAGATGCGCCAATCAGTGCAATCACATCACCTGGTTCAATTTCTAATGACACATCATCCAAGACGACAGTGTCACCAAATTTTTTATATAGATTTGATAGTTTGATGGTCATACGACATCTCCTCCACCATTGCCCACTGAACTCTGTTCAAAAGGATTTCCTGTTGGCATTAAGCGGCTTTTATTTTTTTGTTTCGGTGTAATCTGTAATCGTCGTTCTAATAGTCTAATCAAGTTTTCGAAGACGAGGTTAATGGCCCAGTAAACGAGTGCGACGGCAAGGTAGCTTTCGAAAACACGGAAACTTGAGCCACCGATGATTTTAGCTTCAGCGGTCATTTCAATGACACCTGCAACAAAGGCGAGTGATGTCCCTTTGAGTAAGCCCATGAGTGCGTTGCCAAGGGGCGCGATAGCAACTGTTGCTGCTTCTGGCAATGTCACGCGCTTAAAAACTTGAAAATTAGTCATACCGAGTGATTTTGCTGCCTCAATCTGACCAACATCGACAGACTCAATCGCTGCACGTATCGTCTCAGAATTATAAGCTGCTTCATTAAAAGCAAAGGTTAAAATGACAAAAAGCATCGGCGAAATATCATTGATATTATAAGCCGTGCCATAATTAAGGTTAATCGCTTTGAGTATCAAAGGAATACCAGTATAAGTCAATAAAAGTTGAACATAAATCGGCGTGCCACGTATAAAGCTGACAGCGAGTGCACGAATCTGGTCTAAAACGGGCAACTTATTCAGCTTGATTAAGGCTAAGAGTAAACCTAAAACTAAACCTATCGCCATGGCAATCAAGGTGATAATAAAGGACGTTGGCACCCGAGTGATGATAGGTTTGAAGGCACTGATAAAGGCATTCCAGTTAAAAATCTTGTCAAAAAACATGGTCCAGAACGCAGTAAACGTGTACTGTCCTTTGACCGTGACACTTACAATTACAATTGCTAACACCAAGACTGCCAAGATCCCGAAGGCTATTTTGCTTGCTTTTTTCATGGTATATCAAAACTTTCTATACTTTTTCGGGCTGATAACGATGACACCCTTTTATAATTCAGATTATTTATAGGCATCAGCTGATGGTACAAAATCACCACCAAAATATTTTTCTGATAACTCTTTGAGTGTACCATTTGCCTCTAGCTTTTTCAAGACCTTGTCAACTTTAGTTTTCAATTCCTTGCCTTGTGCATCCTTGGTAAATAAGAAATACTCAAAACCATCGTGAGCATCTGTTGATTCTGAGGCAATATTCACCACCTTCAAATCGTTCAACCCTTTGTCCTTAATAATTGTTTTAAGCGAAATCGCATCGTATAAGAGAAAATCGATCTTGCCAGAGTCAACATCTGCTAATCGACTAGCTGTTGGATAGCTACCATCGACATAGTTGAGTTTGACTTGTTTATCCGAATTTTCCTCATTATATTTGGATAAAATGGTGGTGTAATTTGCTGATGGCAGTACTTCTGTAGATTTCCCAGCTAGGTCACCCAAGGTTTTGACTTTAACACCAGACTTCACAGCAACAGCATTATTCGATTTAGACAAGGGGACTGAGAAGTAATACTTTTCAGCTCGTTCTTCTCGCCAACCAATATCATTAGCCGCAAACTGATAGCGACCTGAGTCGACACCTGCAATCACACTATCAAAATCAGTCACTTCTACTTTGAGTTTATATTCTGGCAATGCTTTAAATACCGCACGCGCCACTTCAATATCGTAACCTGTCGGTTTATCGTTCTCAGAATAAGTGAAAGGTTTCGTATCTGCATCCGTTGCAACTGTAATAGTCGTAACTTTATCTTTTTTTGATGTATCAGATATCGCAGTTGTTGACGATTTCTCGCAAGCTGCAAGGGCAACTGCTGCACTTAAAATTAAACCTGACACGATTATTTTTTTAAATTTTTTCATCAAAAAAATCCTCTTTTTTCTATTTAATAAGATATTTTTATTTTATCATACTTCATTTGTCAGCATCATCATGAAAGATTATGACCGCCATAAAAAAAATAAAACCCCGAGAGATTTTATTTCTTATACTTATATAAGTAAAAATAGAGAGCCCACTTTCCTTTCTAAATTTATTTAGACTAATAAGAAAACCATACCAATTCCGAAATTATAATGACTTTCTGTCTGATAGTTTGATTAAGGAACAGCCAGGTAATTTTATTAAGTAATCTTTCTATTTGCTATAGTCTTTCATCACTCCCTGTTTTCGCTTAATGATAGATCAGAAACCGACCCATATTGTCCCATCATCTTCTCTATGCACTGGAAAGTTTGTCAAATCAAACATTTTTGCCTTTTTTTCTTGTCCTTCTGGTGTTCGCTCATAAGATTGAGGCTTAACATCTGACGTTAAGTTATACTGAGCCAAAAATTCTTCAACTGTATCTGGTAATTTAACATCTGAAATGCGTAGAGCGTCTGACGGATTGCCTTTTAAATTTGAAGAATTTATGCGATAATACTTGCCATGTTTTTCAATCGCTACACCACCACCTTTAGTACTATCAAACGATTTTTCATTTTTAGACATAAAATTGCTTAGTTTCCCACTAGCACCTTTTTTAACATCAATATCTCTTGAAAAAGACAATATTTGATAAGATACATAGCTTTTCTGAATGAAATTTTCTCCTTCTTTTTCATACATTCCTGTCATTATCGAAATGGTTTTGTTGTCCCCATCAGCTCTATAATATTCTTCAGAGCGTTGTGTACCATCACTAACGTGCATAAAAGTCTTATCATCTAATAATTTTATATAGTAAATACTTCTATCTTCCTCCTTTCCGTTAAATACACTCCCAAGCATTGTGTAGGTTTCGCCGATTTTTATTTCTGCAACCTTTTCGTTATTTGACATTGAATTTATTCCTTTCTTAATCTGACTACAAGCCGACAACTCTATCAAAGAAAAGAACACAGCGAACAACAGAGTAATTTTATAAATCATTCTTTTATTTTCCATAGCTTTTTATCACTCCCTGTTTTCGCTTAATGATAAGTTAGAAACCAACCCATATCGTCCCATCATCTTCTCTATGCACTGGAAATTGTGCAGGGTCAAACATCTTTTTCTTTTCTGCTCGCCCATAAGATTGAGGTTTAACATCTGATGATTTTTTATTATCTTCGGAGGTTAAGTTATACTGAGCCAAAAATTCCTCAACTGTATCTGGTAATTTGACATCTGAAATACGTAAAGCATCTGACGGTTTACTAGTTTTAGGCTTGTTCCCATCTATTCGATAATAGTCGTCATACTTTTCAATAACATACTTATAAATCATATCCTCCTCAAAAAACTCTTTGTGTTTTTTCATGAAACTACTAACCTCTCCAATAGCTCCCTTTTTTACATCAATCAATGGAGAAAAAACTAAATCATCATAAGCAAGATAGCTTTCTTGAACAAAATTATCTCCACTTTTTTTATAAGTTCCCAGTTTTATTGAAATAAGTTTTATATCGTCGTGTTCTTCTGAGTAATATTCTTCGGAGTGTTGCGTGTCATCCTCAACATACATAAAAGTTTTTTCATCCAAAAACTTTATATAATAAAGAACTTTGTCATTTTCTATTTTCTCATCAGCTATTTTACTCCAAGTTGCTTTATAGGTTTCTCCAATTTCTATTTTCGTAATTTTTTTATCTTCTGACATTGAATTTATTCCTTTCTTAATCTGAGTACAAGCTACTAACACGCTCAGAGCACTGACAAACATTAACAGCGAAATCATTTTGGAAATAGAAAATTTATTTTTTAATTTCATTTCCCACCTCTGATTTTTCCCAAGTCTGTTTTATAAGGTGGTTTTTTCTTATACTCACTTTTTGCTTCGCTTCTCAACTCAGATTCGGTCTCTGGTGGAAAGTTTACATCCAAAGGATTGTGACCTTTACCACTATTTATATATTTCCCATTTTCAATTTTAGGGTCGGCATAATTCGCCGAATCTGTGTTAGCAATATTTTGGTAATCTTTCGTATATCGCTCTGGATTGGTATCGTACCGAACTCCACTTTCATCTTTTTCTAAATGGTTCCACATACTAACCGTATTATTACAATCATGCGTGAAAATGATTTCAATATGTCCTGCTGTAATCTTTTCATTTTTGGGATGAACTGCATTTTCTGTATTAGTTGTTCTATTATGCAAATCTGCCGCTGGATTACCTGCCACAATCCCCATTTCCTCCAACCACTTCAAATAAGCGGAAGCCTTCGTTTCTCCCTCGCCTACTGGCAGTTTGTTATTGATATACTCAACAATCGGTTTATCCAACCAATACCGCATTTGGTGGTCTTTGACATCATCTAACTTTTTACCCTCAGGATATTTATTTTGAATTAACTCAGAGAAACTATCCGTAAACTCAAAATATTGCGCAACATCTTGCTTTTCTATCGGAAATTGATACTTCCCATTCATCACATTGTCTAATTGTAAAAAATTATTGTCATCAATATCCGCACCAAGCACTGCATAGACCATATCTAAAGTTTCTTTGGCGCATTGCTCCTTGCTAAAATTAGGATTCTTGGCATCATAAGGATAGGCGTTTTCAACAACAAAAGTAAATACATCTGAGCCGACGATATGTAATCGCTTGTAAGCTGTATCCACCTCAACCAGAGGATTGTCAAAATTCGCAACATTTTCATCTAAATATTTCAGATAGCTTGTGGCACCTGCCTTGCCCCAATGTTCATTTTCAAGCGTTTTAGCTTGCCCATTCACCTTTTCAACATAATCCGCAAAGTCCGCATCACTCATGTTTTTCGGGCGAGCAATCGAGTAAGAACCAAACTCATTTTCGTTAAGGTCGTTCAACCATTTCATATCACTACCCACAGGATAATAAACGCTTTTTTTAGTTCCCATAATTTTTCATCACTCCCTGTTTTCGCTTAATGATAGATCAGAAACCGACCCATATTGTCCCATCATCTTCTCTATGCACTGGAAAGTTTGACAAATCAAACATTTTCTCTTTTTTTTCTTGTCCTTCTGGTGTTCTCTCATAAGATTGAGGCTTAACATCTGACGTTAATTTATACTGAGAAAGAAATTCCTCAACTGTATCTGGTAATTTGACATCTGAAATGCGCAAAGCATCGGATGGAGTGCCTTTTAAATCAACAGTATTTATGCGATAATAATCGCCGTGTTTTTCGATAGCTGTCCCCCCCGCAATTTCAAATAATTTTTCTTCTTTTCCAGCCATAAAACTACGAACACTTCCAGTAGCTCCCTTTTTAACATCAATATCTGGCGAAAAAACCAAAGTTTGATAAGAAAGATAAGTTTTTTGAATAAAATTATCTCCCTCTTTTTCATAGGTTCCTGCCTCAATCGAAATAACTTTGTTATCTCCATCTGCTCTATAATATTCTTTAGAGTGTTGTGTATCATCACTAACATACATAAATGTTTTATCATCCAACAATTTTATATAATCAAAACTCTTGTCATTTTCTATCATTTCAGATTTACTCCAAGACATTGTATAGGTTTCACCGATTTTTATTTTTGTAACTTTTTCATTGTTTGACATTGAATTTATTCCTTTCTTGTTCTGATTACAAGACACTAAAATACTCAAAACGCTCATAAACGCTAACAATAAAATCAAGTTGGTAAGAAATTTATCTTTCAATTTCATTTTCCACCTCTAATTTTCTCCAAATCTGTTTTATAAGCTGGTGTTTTTTTATATTCACTTTTTGCTTCTTCTCTCAACTTAGGCTCACAATTTGTTGGAAAGTCCACATCCAAAGAGTCATGTTGCTCGCCACTATTTACAAATTTTCCATTTTCAATCTTAGGGTCGGCATAGTTGGCAGAATCCGTATTGGCTATATTTGGGTAATCGTCTGTGTAACGTTCTGGATTGGTATCATATCGAAGTCCTGTATCATCTTTTTTTAAGTGGTTCCACATGCTAACCGTGTTATTACAATCATGCGTGAAAATGATTTCAATATGATTAGCTGTAATCTTTTCATTTTTAGGATGAGGTTCCTTTTTCTTATTTAATGTCCGATTATGGTACCCCGCTGCCGGATTTCCCGGCACAATCTCCATTTCCTCCAACCACTTCAAATAAGCAGAAGCTTTCGTTTCCCCCTCGCCGACTGGTAATTTATTATTGATATAGTCAACAATCGGTTTATCCAACCAATACCGCATTTGGTGGTCTTTGACATCATCTAACTTTTTATCCTCAGGATATTTGTTTTGAATTAACTTTGCGAAACTATCCGTAAACTCAAAATATTGCGCAACATCTTGCTTTTCTATCGGGAATTGATATTTTCCATTCATCACATTGTCTAACTGTAAAAAGTTATTGCTGTCAATCTTCGCACCAAGCACCGCATAGACCATATCTAAGGTTTCTTTGGCATATTGTTCCTTGCTAAAGGTAGGGTTTTTGGCATCGTAAGGATAGGCATTTTCGATGACAAAAGTAAACACATCTGAGCCAACCATATGCAAGCGTTTATAAGCTGTATCCACTTCAACCAGAGGATTGTCAAAATTCGCAACATTTTCATCTAAATATTTCAAATAGCTTGCAACACCTGCCTTGCCCCAATGTTCATTTTCAAGCGTTTTAGCTTGTTTATTAACCTTTTCAACATAATCCGCAAAGTCCGCATCACTCATATTTTTCGGACGAGTAACCGAATAAGAGCCAAACTCATTTTCTTCAAGCTCGCTCAACCACTTCATATCGCTACCTGTAGGATAATAGGCATAGCCCGCACTGTCTACCCTCGTTTGATTAAAAACAGAAATACCTTTAAAGGCTAGATTAAAAGCGTCCACACTGTCTGTAAACAAACTAGAAACTTGACTCACAAACTGGTGTAGTCTTTTTAACCGTTCTTCTTCATGACGAATAGCCTCTTTCACTTGTTCAATTTGTCTGCTGAGTTCCTGATTATAAGGCAACAACCAAGCCTCTAGGACAGCACCGACCACAACTTGACTAGACAAGAACTGTTGGTTGGTTCTTAATTGTTCCTCCAATTCACGCAAATCACTATTCTTTAAATCTAGTATGCGCATAACTACCGTTTCATCAATCGCTGGTTCGCCATTTAACATCATTTCTGCCGTCTGATAGGCTTGGACATCTGAACGCACATCCGCCACTGCTGCATTATATTTTTGAATGAGCGTATCAATCTTAGAAAACAAATCAGCACCTGCTGTATAAGCTGCACCTGACAAGCCACTGTTTTTGTCACGCACCACCTGTTGAAGATGACTGCTCCCCTTAGATAAACGACTGGTGATATTGTCTGCGACCGCCACATTCGCTAATAATTTTTTCATCAATTCTTTTGATTCACTTTGACTATATTTTATTCCCATGGCAAGCTGTTCCTCTCTTTCAATAACTGTTCTCGTTCATCATCTAACTGGTGCATAGCTTTGCGACGAAGGTGTTCGCCTGTTTCTAATTGCTCATCAAATAGTCTCAAACGTTGTCTAAAATGGTACTGTGTTTCTTCTAAAGCACTATCATATTTTGCATTTCTATCTCGACTTTCTTCTCTCAAAGACATTTCGTTTTCAAAATTTCGACGCAAAGTATCACGTGTTCTTGAAAGCTGTTCGAGATAACGACGAAAATCATGTGAAAACTCATCCATTTGTTGTTCATGATGTTGAATTTTGACATTATATTGAAAACGTTCATCTGCACTCTTGTCACGATTTACCATTTGTTTGCGTCCTCTCTATCTCTTTGTTCTATCAAACGAGCTAACTCTGGGAACTTATTCGCTTGTGTTAAAACCACTTGACACAAATCAGTTGTTCCTGAAAAAATACTATTACAAATTGTTTGGGCGTTTGTCATAGCAGAAATACCACTGGAATAACTGCCTTGAAACTGCTCATTTCGTTCTTGGTGAATATCGACACCCACCAATTCTCTCACTGCACTCTCAGCTTGTTCGATGCTACTAGCTATTTGAACCATTTTGTCTCCTTTTTTTATAATACAAAATTAAATTACTATAATTATATAAAATTATTATCACAAAATATCTACTCTTTGTCAAAATTTTATGACGATTTATTTTTGTATTAAATATAAAGATCGCACATTGATTAATTAGGTAAGCCTAAAGTCGATGTTTTTCAGGTCTTATGGCCATTAAAAGATACAAAAAGCAGAGTTCTATCAATACGAACTCTGCTTTTAGAATTTATTATTTAGCTATTTTTAATGTTCTTTGTGGCATTCTAACTTTTAAACTAAATTTTCTGCTCTCTCAACTTGCCAACTAGCATGCCTAGACTCAGCAATGCAATGACGAACAACAGCTGAATACCAAAGCCTTCGTAAAGTTCCCATTTTTGTGAGGCATTGAAAGTCGTCTGATACCCAATGAGTTCATTCGTCACTTCATACCAATAGACCGGTAAAAATTGCGTTATTTTTTTAATAGTAGGACTTAAAACAGATAGTGGGACAAACACCCCACAGAGGAAGCTCATCCCCAGCGCAAGAACATTGGTAACGCTTGAGATGATATTGATCCTTTGGATGAGTTTACTTACCAAGAAAGAAAGTGCCAACGAAACCAAGATCATCAAACCGACATTGAGCAAATAATAGGGGAGGTTAGGGTCTGACAAAAATGTCTTAGCACTTAAAATAGTCGGTAGTGCAACGCCACAAATCAACCATAGACCAGTACCGATAACTGCCGCACCTAACATGAGTTGCAAATTCATAGACCGATAAGAAACTGGGGCGCAAAGCATTCTTCTTTTTTTATCTGGTTCCGCATAGATGATTAAGATGATGCCGAGCGAATAGCTGGTCATAGAAATCAAAATATAAGGCAGATATTGGAAAAGATAATTATGGTAGGGCATTTCGCCACCACTTTTATTTTGGGCTATCAGCGTGACTCTGGACTTTTGGCTGTCATAGCGCTGAACTTTTTGAACGGCTTGCGCCACAGTGTCACCACTTTCATGAAGGACTTTAACACTTTTTAGAAATTGGTCTACTTGACTGGTCACATAGGTACTATCAAATCCTGGTTTATTAATCAGGGTTAAGGGTGTTTGCTTGTCAAAATAGTCTTTTTCAAAACCTTTAGGAATTTTGATGACACTGTAAACATTACTATAATAGAGATTTTCTTGAATCATATCAGGTGTACTAATGTTCAAATCACGCTTAACACTTTGTGTTTTCTCAAGATAGTTTACTAAACTTTTAGAAAGGTCACTCTGGTCTTTATCCTCTATCGCAATGCGTGTACTCATGCTTTTAAAGGTGGATGTTGGTTGATTATCCCCCATTGATAATTGGGTCATAACAGCCATAGCTATGAAAATAACGAGATAGAGACTAACAGATTTGGCTTCTCGTTTGAGTAAAAGTAGAAATCCTTTAAATACTGTCATAACGCTCCCTCCTTAATAGACTAAAAGCTAAGGCAATACAGACGACACTCATTATCGCCAAGGTCCACATATCTCTAGCATAGCGAGCTGGATTATCATAGACACTCAAACAATAAAAGGCATCAGCCAAAAGTGCGGCAGGATTAATACGATTGAGTAGAGGGAAGTACTTTTCGACAATAATCCCCATATTTTCAAACATCAAACCCGCAAAAAATGACGGTACCAAAGTCAAAGCAACGGTCAATCCCATTTTTAGATTTCTTGAAACATGATTAGAGGCACCTAATACGATACCTAAGGAAACACCAATCACACAGCCCATCAGTACCGTCACAATAATTCCTAACATATTATCGCCTAAACTAATACCAAATCCTTTCGTAATATAAAGCGTTAATAGCAAGACACTGACAAAATCAACCGCCAAAATCGTTATGAAATCAACTAAAATCAAAGTAAGTTTTGGCGTTGGCGAAATACTTCTTCTTGCACCCAAGGCAGAAAGATTGGCTTGACTTTCAAAGCTATTGTTCACACCTAAAAAGATACCCGATAAACAAGCGTAAGCAATTAGTGCAAAAAAGTATTGCATAAAGCTCGATGTTGTTTTACCATTAGGCGCCACAGCTTTAACCGCTGGTTTCAAATCAGACAGTGCAGCAATGGCTGCTGGGAGGTTTTCAGGATGTGCTTTAGCAATATCGGAAATCATGGCGACATTTTTATTGTAGCTATCCAAAACAACCTTTAAAATACTGGTACTCAAGCTAGATTTTGTCACAGTCAGACTTAACTCTTGTCCAAGATAAAATAAACCGCTAATTTTGCCAGCCTCTAATTTTTCCTTGGCTACTTTTTCTGTTGGATAAGACTTAATCGTCATCAACTTTTCCTTTTGCATCTCAGTTAGGAAAGCTTTTTGTGTTTCGGTCTGAGCTGATTGATTGCTTACAACCATGGCAATCGGAATTTCGGTTACAACTTCTTCATTCTTAGCTAAATTTCCAAAAGCCATGAAGAAAAAAGTACCTAAAATCATCGGAAAAGCAATCGTCCAAAAAAGAATTGTCCGTTCTCCCAAAGTTTGTTTTAAGCGATAGATCAATAAATGTCTCATGCTTGTCCCTCCCTCCCACGCTTTATTTTTACTTGTTTCATATCTAGTTCATCTCTCATTATCATACACCAGTCATCAATCCCGAAGTTGCTTTCCAGTAATTTCTAAAAAGACATCATTTAAGGTTGGCAATTCCGACAAAACACGACCAAATGCAATCTCTTGTGCCTGCAAATGTGCGAGAATTCGCACCAAATTGTGCTGGGAACCCGTACAGCGAATCATTAAAGTTCGTCCCTGATAACTCAAATCTAAGACATGCGGTAAGCTATGAATGGCTGCTAAATCAGATTCTTCTAAAACAATATCGTCTATGCTAATCGTTTCACCGACCTTAAGTAAACGCTTCAACTCTTCACTTGAGCCTTCAGCAATCACACGACCATGGTCAATAATGGCAATCCTTGTGCAGATTTGTTCCACCTCTTCCATATAGTGAGAAGTATAAATCACCGTTGTCCCTTGACGATTCAACTCTTGAATACCTTCTAAAATATTGTTGCGACTTTGAGGGTCGACAGCTACCGTCGGTTCATCTAAAATAATGAGTTTGGGTTTATGCGCAATACCACAAGCAATATTCAAGCGACGTAATAAACCGCCTGATAATTTTTTAGGAAACATTTTAACATAATCTGACAGTCCAACAAAGGCAATCGCCTCTTGAACCATTTTTTGACGTCTTGTCTTATCTTTCACATACAAGCCACAAAAATAATCAATATTTTCATAAACTGTCATTTGCTCAAAAACAGCGACATTCTGCATGACAATACCAATCTCTTGTTTTATATCATAACTGTCAACGCGCATCGGTTTTCCAAAAATCGTGATGTCGCCCTTGTCATATTTTAGCAAGGCTAACAAACAGTTAATCGCAGTCGTTTTGCCCGATCCATTAGGACCAAGCAAGCCAAATATCTCACCTTCTTTGATAGCCAAATTTAAGTGGTCAAGCGCTAAGACATCACCGTATCGTTTTACTAAATTTTCAATATGAATCATGAGAATTACCTCCTAAAAAATCATTTATTTATACTTTTATTATAACTAATCATACAAGGCAAAGTAAGTGCTATATGTCAGTCAATCAAGTGACAAATGTCATGAACCTTCGCCACCATCTTAGAAATCGCTAGATTTTAGAGCGAATCCAGTGTAAAATGGAGTAACCAATAAAAACTCAAAATTAATTAAGAATGGAGGATAGACATGCGACGTGTAAACGACCAAGTCATCTTGATGATTTACAGTCTAGCTTTGGCTTGTACAATTAAAGTAGATACTTCGCTTGTCATTGCACTGCTTATTGCCGTCATTTACCTTGCTTTGATGACACTAACAGAAACAAGTGATTATTGGCGGTATTTGATTGTCACTAGTTTATTTCTCGCTTTTTCTTTCTTCTGTCCACTATGTCTCCTTTTTTCACCACTTGTCATCTATCATTTAATATCACGACAAAATAAACTGTTCCTTGTCATCAGTTTGCTGCTGATGATGTATTTGGTCTACCATAGTGATATCTTACCACTTTTTCCAATAGGTACTTTCCTTGCTACTGGTCTAATCTTCGCAGCCTATGCTGCTGAAAAAACGCGCCAAATAGACACGCTGACAAATAAGCTTCAAAAAACGCGAGATGATAGTACTGAGCTCACGCTTTTATTACAGGATAAAAACCGTACCTTGAGAGACAAACAAGACTATGAGATTTATGCCGCAACCCTAAAGGAACGGAATCGTATCGCACGTGAGATTCATGATAATGTCGGTCATCTATTATCTCGCGCCATTTTAATCACGGGTGCGATGAAGATGACAAATCAGATTAGCAGTCTCCGTGAGCCTTTCGATAGCCTGGATAGTTCCCTAGGGGAGGCGATGGATAGCATCCGAAAAAGCGTCCATGATTTGCACGATGATGCTGTAGATCTTAAAAAATCACTTGAGGAACTTATCACAGATTTTACTTTCTGTCCCGTCGATTTTTCTTATCATATGGCAAAAACCCTCCCACGTGAGGTAAAATATAATGTCATTGCCATTGTCAAAGAGGCGCTCAATAATGTCATTAAACATAGTAATGCCACACTTGTTCGACTAACTGTCTCTGAATTTGAGACACTCTACCAAGTCATCATCGAAGATAACGGCAAAACGCCCTCGCCTGATATCCCTACCAATCCGCTCAATAGCAATACACAAGGTATCGGCTTAATCAATATGACCGAGCGCGTGAAGAAATTAAAGGGTAATATCACTTTTTACAGACAAAATGCCTTTAAAATCTATATCAAAATACCCAAACACTAACCGAAACTACCCTAAAAGGAGCCCAATATGCGTGTTTTAATCGTGGATGATGATCCCCTTATCACTAGCGCTTTAAAAATGATTTTAGAAGTCGACAAAATTGACGTTGTAGGCATTGGCCACGATGGCAGCGAGGCAATTCAACTCTTTGAAACACTCAAGCCGGATATTTTACTCATGGATATTCGAATGACAAAAATGAGCGGACTAGATGCTGCAAAAACGATCCTAGCGCCGCACCCAGATGCTAAAATCTTACTCTTGACCACTTTCTCAGACGACGAGTATATTATTCAGGCACTCAAGTACGGTGTTAAAGGCTATCTCATCAAACAAGATTATAGCAGCATCGTGCCTGCGCTAAATGCTGTCAGCAAATCACAAACCGTCTTTGGAACAGAAATCATCGCTAAAATACCAGGACTCCTACACACCGAACAACCTGACCCACAAGCGAGCTTTAATTATGAAGATTACGGTCTGACTGACAAAGACTATCAATTAATCAGCCTCGTTGCTGATGGCCTCAGTAACAAAGAAATTTCAATTCAAATGTTCCTAAGTGAAGGCACCATTCGCAACTATTTAAGTACCATCCTTGATAAATTAAATTTGCGTGACCGTACACAATTAGCGATATTTTATCTGACCGCTAAAAATGCTAGCTGAATCTAGAAAAAGGCAAATAAAAAACAGATAACAATAAACGTTACCTGTTTTTTTTTTGGATATCTTCAAGCTTATTTCACTTCCTCAAACGTGAAACCACTCCAAGGTTGGATATAATCAAGCAAGAACAATTCATCATCAGAAATACGACCGACAACATTGATCTGACCTTGATTTGGCATATCTTTAAGTGCGATTTGTGTTTCACCTTTGTATTGACCGAATGCGACATTGCCAATCAAGATATCACCGCGTTTAATATCTCTCGTATCATGTGCTGGAAATGCTTTGTCTTTATGCCACACACGTGTCATGGTTGAGCGTAAGATATATTCACTGCGGTCACCACGATAGCTATGCTCGCTCTCAAACAGAACGATACGTTCATTGTCTGTAATTGAGGCGCTTGGCACGATTTTCAAAGCAGGCTCAGCAGCAAAGAAAGCCTCGCTCATGGCTTTGATTTCTGCTTCGCTTGCATAAGCATTGGCAATGGTAATGTCATTGATACCACCCAATAATTTCATATGCTTGACTTGTGTTGCAATATCCAAATCACGGTGACGCTCAAGACTGACAAGACCATCGCTGAAAGGCCAAGGACCAAATGTCGCATCATGTGAATTAACAAACGCCATGGTGTTTAAGTTATACTGATTAAATTTCTTGGTGCAATAAATAAAATGATCCAGTGCCAAGCCAGAATAACGCATTGGATAGAAATTATGACTACCTAATAGGAGTTCAGGATTTGGAGAATAGCTCATAATATTATCCACATAGTTCGTCCCTTGGCTCATGTTGATTTCAACCTTGATACCATAAGGATTGCGTGTCATTTTCGCTTCTTCAGCACCCGTAAAGCCAAGGTCTAAACGGATACCATCAGCTCCCATATCATTGAAAAATGATAAATCATCGTATGATACACCAAGTTGTTCAAAAAGCGCAGGGTTAATATCAACCATTACTTCCATGCCGAGTGAATTAGCATAGTCAACAGGCTTTTTAAACCCTGCAAGGACTTCATCCTTATCACCATTGATTTCGAGTAGACTTGTAAAGACACGTTTAAAACCATATTGATGCGCCAAGTCAAGATAAGCTTTATCCTGTTCAAATGTGCTGCGTTCTGGATAAATAGAAATGCCAAGTTTTCCCATGTGTTTCCTCCATTAGGCGTCTAGCGCCATTGCTTATTAAATCTCATAAAATATGTTTTAAAACTTTTTCAATCTAAAATGAAAACGTTTTATAGTGTCATTATAACAAAAAAATTGGTCTATGCCAATTTTTTCAAAGTATAAACGATTGATTTAACCAAAGGTTAAATTTAAAATGTTGTATTTTTCTGGTTACCCCACCTTAACCAAAATACCTGAAGAGGAAAAATCCAGTAACAATAAAAACAAGCATCCAAAGAATTGAAATAATTGTACCAAGTTTGGCAAATCGATGGCCTTTCAAATCATGCGCATCAATATGTTCAAAAGCAGTCAAGCTAAAAATCAGTCCTGGCAGGGCTGTGATTGGCATAATCGCCAAAATAAGACCAGCGACAGCGGCCTTACTAATAGGTTGATTTTGCGTAGGTTTCGAATTTCTCATATTAGGTTAATTCTACCAAAATTTACAACAAATAACAAGATTGCCTTTCACTTTTCTTATGACCTAGCGCTCTATATTTTTTTCAAAAGATGGTACAATAAACCTATGTCAGCATTTATCAAGAAAAATAAATTAGCGCTACTCATCAGTTTCCTTATCCCCCTCCTTGCAATCGGTATCAACTTTGCCCTCCAGGGCATTTATTGGGGCAGTGATAAGACAGTTTTAGCTGGTGATGCCTATCACCAATACGTTGCTTTTCATGCCCTATTTTCAGATATTTTACACCATGATTCGGGCTTCTTTTATACCTTCACCAGTGGTCTAGGCCTTAATTTTTTAAGTTTTTCATCCTACTATCTAGGCAGCCTACTCATGCCGCTGACCTATTTTTTTAATGCCGCAAACATGCCAGACGGTCTCTATCTCCTTACCCTACTTAAATTCGGATTGATCGGCTTATCTAGCTTCGTCGCCTTCAAAAATATGTATCGCTCTCTATCCAATTGGCTCATTATCAGCTTATCCAGTGCCTACACCCTCATGAGTTTCATCGTCAATCAGTCCGAAATCATCATGTGGCTTGATGCTTTCATCTGGATGCCTCTCATTATCTGCGGTCTCCACAGCATGATAGCAAACGGCAAACGGCGACTATATTACATCAGTTTAACCCTACTTTTCATTCAAAACTACTATTTTGGTTTTATGATGGCACTCTTTCTCATCGGCTATTTCTTAGTCAGAATCAGCTTTGACGGCTTGTCTTTCCGTAAATGCCTTGATTTCGTCATCACTTCACTCCTAGCAGGCTGCACCAGTCTCATCATGATTCTACCTATGTATCTGGATTTAAAAGCTAACGGTGAAAGTTTTACCAAAATCACAGAACTGTTTACAGAAAAATCGTGGTATTTTGATGTCTTCGCCAAAAACTTTATTGCAAGCTATGACACCACCCAGTACGGCGCCGTACCAACACTCTACATCGGTCTGTTCCCACTCCTTCTCGCAAGCCTACTCTTTGCCACCAAATCTATCCGCCTGCGTACAAAGTTTGCCTATACTGCCTTACTCGGATTCATCATCGCCTCATTCTATCTGCGCCCACTTGACCTCTTTTGGCAAGGTATGCACACACCGAATATGTTCCTCCATCGTTACAGTTTTGTCTTTAGCCTCTTAATCATTCTCATGGCTGCTGAGACACTTACACGACTATCGGAAATTCGACTACGTTGGCTTGGATTCACTGTGTTTGTTTTAACAACAGGCTTTACTGCAACAGTCCTCAGCCGACATTATAGCTATGTTAAGAACCTTAATATCTCCTTAACCTTATTATTCGCCCTAGCTTATCTCATTATCCTCATGGCTGATAGAAAAAAATGGCTCTTGCCAAATGCCTTTCCAATTTTTATTAGTGTTTTTATGATTTTCGAATTAGGCATTAATGGCTATTATCAGCTCAATGGCATCTCTGAGGAATGGCACTACGCTTCTCGGACCTCTTATGATGAACAAACTAAGAGAATTCTCCCAGCATCCAAAGTGATTGCATCCGATACTGACTTTTATCGGATGGACGAAACTAAGCCAGATACAGCTAATGATGGTATGAAATACGGCTATAAATCTCTGGGACAGTTCTCTTCTGTAAGAAACCGTAAGTCCTCAGCCACACTCAATCTACTCGGTTTTCAATCAACAGGCACCAATCTCAATCTTCGCTATCCCTTAAATACCTTGTTAATGGATTCAATTTTTAATATTCGTTATAACCTCAATACTAGTCAACCTGAAAAATATGGTTTTAATATCGCTCACGCAGATGTTCCCAATCTGACTCAGAACGCTTATGCCTTACCACCAGCTATTTTTGTTGAAAAAGGTTATCAAGATGTCAAATTATCAGATAAAAATATCCTTGAAAATCAGACCAAGTTTGTTAATCAATTGGCAGGAACTGATACAACATTCTTCAAACAATTTTATGTGGATAAAGAATCAACAACAGGGATGATTACTGGAGGCAAGGGTCGCGTCACGCTGACTCAAAAAGGAAGTGAGGACATCACACTCTCCTATATGGTAACAGCACCGGCAGGCGGACAAGCCTATCTAAAATTATCTGATGTGACCTATCAAAATACCGATGCTGAATATGTCAAAGTTAACATCAATGGTCGCATCTTTTATATCAATACTAACGATACGGGTGCCTTTATCAATCTTGGCTATTTTGAACAGGAGACATCCGTCAATATCATACTAACTTTTCCAGAAAATCGTTATGTTAATTTTGACACGACAGAATTTTGGACCATGCCCATCAGCACTTATACATCGACTATACATAAACTCAAAATGAATCAAGTCACAGCCAAAGCTATTAAGAATGGTCTGGTAACCACTGTTACTGCCAATACCAACGGTGATTTATTTCTGACACTACCTTTTGACAAGGGATGGTCTGCCACAGTAGATGGCAAGCCGATTAAAATCAAGCAAGCTCAAACTGGTTTCATGACCATTCCGGTAACTAATGGAACACATACAGTCAAGCTTAAGTTTATCCCACAAGGTCTTAAACTTGGTGCTCTCTGCTTTATTCTCGCTTTGATTAGCTTCATCTTTTATGACCGTTATAACAAAAAACACATCAGTCAATAAAAATTTGACTGATGTGTTTTTAACTAGGTCAATAGATTGGCAAGAAACCCACTACCATGGATAAGAATGTAAGAATAGAGGTAGATTGGCAAGGGTTTTCCAATAAAAATCGTAAATAAGAAATATTTCCAGGTCATTTTGGTTTGACTTGAGATTAATACCAAGGCATCATCCGGTGCGACTGGCAACAGAATGGCGATAAAAAACAAAATATCATATTTCTTTTGTCCTTTCTCTACCCACCCCATGTACTTATTATAGTGTTTTTCCTTGATAAAGGTTTTGGCGAGGACAGAGCCATAAACACGTCCCATATGAAATAGAATAATCGAGCCTATGACAATACCAATATAGTTATATAGGAAACCTGTATTGGGGCCGAAAATCATTACGCCTGCTGCAGTCGTAATACCTCCAGGAATAATCGGAATGACGACTTGAATAATTTGTAAACCAATGAAAATGAAAGGCCCTAAGATATAGTGCGCCATGACTAACTCTGATAGCGCATGGGGATCTCGTAAAATATCGATACGATAAAGGTAATAACCGCCAATCAAACAAGCAAAAATCCCAAGGATCGAGATAACATTAAAAATTTTCTGGACGATTTTTAAAACCTTTTCATTCATATCTCTCTTTTCCCACCCTATTTACCTTATATAAAAGTCATTGATTTCCTTATTTTCATTATTTGTATCAACTGTTTAAGACACAATGGCACAAGTTCCGTTTGGGTTGCCAAAACTAGCTAGTTACCTCATGTTTCGATACTAAGTAATGATATTTTCTTTACGACTTTTCAAATAAGTCATTTGTTCCTTTGCCCAACCAGATAATTGCTCTGTAAAGGGCTTAAATCCGATTTTATTGGACGGATTATTAAAGTGAAATCTTCGTTGCGCGTGATGTGTTTGCGGCTTTTTTTCGAGGGTTCTCAAACTTAATGAAATCTTTCCGTTAAACTCATCAACATCAATCACTTGCGCTTGACAAGTTTGACCGACCTCAATCACATCATGAATATCTGCCACATACCCTGATTTAATTTCAGAGATATGAATTAAGCCACGATATTTGCCAAACTTGACAAAGGCACCATATTTTTGCAAGCCAGTAATTTCAGCTTTAACAATATCCCCAATTTTGATAGATTTATCATTCATGGTTTATTTTTTCTCTACATCAATGCCGATGATTTCAACATCATTTTCTGGTTTATCTTGGAAACCTGTTGGTTCTTTTGCAATACGATCAAGTGTTTCAAAACTTTCAGCATTTGCTAATTGGCCAAAAACAGTATGACGGCCATCCAAATGTGGGGTCCCACCAGCTGTGTAGATTTCAGCAATTTCTTCTGGCCAACCACCTTTGACAAGAGCAGATTTATCGTAAGGTAGGTTTTCATTTTGAACGATGAAAAATTGGCTGCCATTTGTATTCGGACCAGCATTGGCCATTGAAAGCGCACCACGGATGTTGAAGACATTTTCAGAGAATTCATCTTCAAATTTTTCACCATAGATTGATTCACCACCCATGCCTGTCCCAGTTGGATCGCCACCTTGAATCATGAAATCACGGATGATACGGTGGAAAATCACACCATTATAATAGCCTTTTTCAGCCAACTCAACAAAGTTTTTTACTGTTTTAGGTGCTAAATCATCAAACAATTTAACCTTTAAATCACCAAGATTAGTGTGAATTGTTGTGACTGTACCAGTATAGTTTTCTAAATCTGTTTGTGGGTAAGTAATTGTCATGTTATTTTTCCTCTTTTAATTTTTTATATTTATAAGATATTCAGAGCTTTCAAAGCCTTTTCTATACCGTCATTTTCAACGGTGTCAGTAATGTAATCTGCCATTTCCAAAATTTTCGGGTGAGAAACTTTCATCGCAACTGAAAGTCCACCAAGATCAAATAGTTCAACATCATTGAGTTCGTCACCAAAGTTCATGACATTGTCAACACTGAGCCTTAATTGTTCAAGAACGCGACGAACACCTTCAGCTTTACTCCCTGTCATTGGAACAATGTCAGATGAATGCTGATGCCAGCGAACCATTCGAACCTGTTTTGCCAAATTATCAGGCAAGACAAGCTGATCATCTTGTTCAGATAGAGTTAACATCTGATAAACAGCGTGAGTCTGATAAAAATCTGGATCAACTGATAATTTACCATAGACAGGTGTAATCGCGTCACTCATCAGATCTGTCCATTTCGATGCCACGACCGCATCAGAACCGTAAAAGACATGATCAACATCAGAACGCTCTAACCAAGTAACGAGGTTCGTCACAACAGTTTCTGGTAAAGGTTTATCGTAAATAATTTGACCTTTACCATCAGCTACATAAGCACCGTTTGCTGTCACAAAAAAGTCTGGATTAAGTGCACGAATTTCCGGTACGACACCAAATAAGTTACGGCCCGTAGCAATCCCTGTCAAAATTCCTTTTTCACGAAGTGCAGCAAAGACTTGTGGAATAGACGCTGGCATATAACCGGTATCTTTCACACGTAACGTATCATCAATATCAAAAAAAATGATTTTAATGTCTTTTGCTCTATTTAGTAATTTTTCCATGTTTTTATTATATCATTTTCAAGCAATTTTGTGCTTAATGGCATATATTGCTGCTTGCGTCCGATCCTCTACTTGTAACTTGGATAAGATATTAGAGACATGCGTTTTTACAGTTTTTAGTGAAATATAAAGTTCATCAGCAATTTCTTGATTAGACAATCCCTTAGCAATTTCTTTTAGAACCTCCGATTCACGCGCCGTCAAATCTTCATACAACTCTGGTTGCGCATGTCGTTTTTCATAAATTTTAGCTCGCACACTGTCCGAAAGGACATCTTGACCTTCAGCAATTTTGCGAACAGATGCCGCAATTTCATGCGCTTGAGATGTTTTCAAAATGTAGCCTTTAACACCAGCTTCAAGCGCTGGAAATATCTTTTCATCATCCAAAAAACTTGTTAAAATTAAAATTTTAACCTCTGGATTTTCAGATAAAATAGCTTTTGAGGCAGCAATGCCATCCATTTCCTCCATGACCAAATCCATCAAAATGACATCCGGTCGATGTTGCCTGGCTTTCTGAATACCATCTAACCCATTGACCGCCTCTGCCACGACGATTAAGTCTTCCTGCATATTCAGATAGCTTGATAGTCCAAGGCGCACCATTTGGTGGTCATCTACTAGCATGACTGTTATTTTTTCCATATCCATTCCTAACTTATTTTACCTTGGGGATTATAATTTTAACGACTGTTCCAGATCCAGGTGCAGAATTCAATTCAACTGTCCCACCCAAAGAAAGTGTCCGCTCCCTAATATTTTTCAACCCTTGACTAGCCGTCTTAGTTACTGTCGGATCAAACCCAACACCATCATCCTTAACCACGAGCACCAAAGTCCCAGCTGTTTGACTAAAGGAAATATGGATATTTTGTGCTTTGGCATGACGTAACGTATTAGATAACAATTCTTGAGTCATTCGGAAAATGTTGTTTTCAATATTTTTATCGGCTTTAATTTCCGCAATATTCGCTGATATTTTCGCTGATATTTTCGCTTGGAGTTCATCTATTAGTGCATTTAAACCTTCAGTCAAGGTCTTATCTGCCAACTCTGATGGCCGTAAATGCAATAGTAATGCTCGCATCTCATCTTGTGCTTCATGCAAAATTTTCAGCGTCAAAGTTGCTTGACTCGTGATTTGTTTCGAAGTCAGGTTCGGATTATCAACCACAGACGATAAAATCATCGTCGCCGCAAATAATTCTTGACTGACTGAATCATGCAATTCTCGAGAAATCCGAATGCGTTCAGCCTCAACAATTGCTGCCTGCTCAATATTTTGAGCGACAGAGAGAGTTTGCAACTCCAGAGACATCTCCTGCATACGCTTAGATAAGCCTTGTAGGAGATCAAGTTCTGGTTTTTCGTTATTTAGGATTTTATCAATATCCTGTGTCAAACGTGACTTCTCCTCGCCATATTGCAATAAGAAGAAGCTAGCATAGACCAGCGTTAAAACCGCCGAGACAGTTAGGGTGAGCCAAGACGTTTTGACATCAAATAAGTTGATATCCAGTAAGCTCAGGAGCGCAATAATTGCGCCCAAGGTCATCAAGAACCAAGTGATGAAACTCGCGACAATACTACGTTTTAAAATCATATTGCCTGCCTATCCTTTGACAACTTCAACATTACCGCGCCCAACATGAACAGTAATCCGAATACGTTTATCAGATGTGCCAAATTCATCCGTCATATATCTGACATGCTCTGTATTAACCTTGGTAATGTCATCAAAAATCTTGACGACGCCTGAAAGTGCCGTAACATCAAGCATGACAGCAACATCATCAGGTACGATAATCTTTGTATTACCTGAAGCTTTTTTAATCGTCAAATCATTCCCTGTGGATTGAAAAGTCGTACAACCTAAATCAATGACATCATTACCTGACAGGCGAGACACCGTATTTTCAGATTGGTTGTCAAAAATAGCACGACGCTCAAAGCTTGTCTCTTCTGATTTGAAAGCCCTAGGGTCGTTCACTGAAGTGTAGGTCGTGCCTGACGATTTCCAAAAAAGAATCGCAGCAATAACTGGAAAGAGCAGAGCCAACCAAGTATAGCCATTTGCTACAAACATAATCAAAGCGACAACACCAAACCCAATGGCAATTTGTTGTAGGATTTTTTGTGCAGTCCATGAGTTTACGCGACTAGAGAGATAGCCTAAAAATAGTCCAATCCCAAGAACAATCAGAAAGAATGGATTTCTAACTAGCGAAATCCCCAAGAGCACTAGCAACAAAATTTCTATGATAATAAAAAGCTTAAATTTATTCATACTCCTATTTTACCATTTTAAACGTCAAAAAAATCAGTCCAATGGCTGATTTGAGATTATATAAAACACCAAAATGTTAGAACAAGCGCAAATATGCCGACAGCAACATACATTTTGATTTTTAAATATTTTTAGATCCATCGGTTCTATTCTGTTAGTGGCATCCCGATAAATCATCGTTATCCCTAACGCTACCTATAACAGAAAAAATATTAACTAACATGATAACTCTTATGACTAGGAGAGGGTTTCCTCTCAAGAGTACATCAAAACGCCTTCAGTCTATTGTGATTAAAGGCTAAATGTTACAGAATTTTAGTCGTTCATGACGCTAATTTCTGGTTTTTGTGACAGATACTCTGGCACTTTTGTAGCAAATGCTAAAAGTGTTTGGTTCTTATTATGATTTTCTAGTGCTTGCGCATCTGACCATTTTTCAATCATCATAAAGACGTTTGGTTCAGTATGTGATTCGAATAAATCGTAAGCAAGACATCCAGCATCAGTTTGGCTGGCTTGAATTAAGTTTAAAATATCTTCTAAAAAGTTTTCTCTTTTTTCTGGTTTAATAGTAAATTTTGCATTGACTATTTTCATAGTTATCCCCTTTATTTTTTATTACATAATTTTTTTGATGTATCAACAGTTGACCAGTCAATTATATCTCATCACTCTTAAATTGTAAAAAAATTCAACTCTCTTTTTTCAAAAAAAGCCTGCTTGCATCGTTATTGATACAAACAGGATTCTTTATTTCATAAACTTATCTAATGCCCAAAGCAATCCGCGCATAGCGAGACATTTTGTCAACAGACCATGCTGGATACCAGACCAACTTAACTTCCGTTTCAGTGACTTCTGGCACTTCTTTCATAGCGTCGTGGATTTGATCCGTCAAAAGATCAGCAAGCGGACAACCCATTGTTGTCAAAGTCATTTGAATTTCAGTACGACCACTATCTTCAAATTCAATGGCATAAACAAGCCCTAGGTTAATAATATCAACCCCTAATTCAGGGTCAATAACGCTTTCCAACGCCGAGAGAATTCTATCTTTAATTTTTTCCACTTCTTCTGGTGTATAATTTGCCATTGTTTCGTCCTCAACCTTTCACTGTACCATTACTGAATATTACCATTCTACCAAATTTTATTAATTTTGACAAATATGTTTGACTATAAACTTTTCCTGATTCAGTTAGTCAGGAAAAGCATATCAATTTCTCTGAAATCATTTCAATCTCTAGGTTGTCTTGTCCCCACCACACCATTGATATTAATCAATTTGTCCTTGCAAACACATCCCATTTCTTAGGATTATACATCACTTGAATGCGTTCATCCTGGATGATATGCTTTCAAATAATACATAATTGAATGGTGAACACCCTCGATACCAACAATCACAATATCGTGTGATTTTCAATATTCTTGAAAACGCCTTTTCCTCTCTTTTCGTAAGGGTATCTAAAGTGGCATATTTCATGAATGGTGCATCTCAGATAAATAGTGTTTGCCACGTTTAGCGTTGTTAACTAAAACGGTTAGTTCTTTCACAATTTTGGCAACATCCTGAGATGAAAACGTAGCGGTTCCTGATTTTTAGGCTGTTTCTGAATCATTTTTTTGATAATCTTGACGTGCCATTTTACGTGTATCAGAGAGTGTAGACATGATATAGACTAAAATAGCACATTTTCTCTCAGAACTCATGATAACCTTAATAGCCTCATCATTTTTTAGGTAAGCAGTACAAGGCTTTCGTTCATCAACCTTCAAAGGAAAAACGATAGCCGTTTGTATATCATGAAACTACCATACTTCACCGGTTTTCAAAGCATAGCCATAGCGAGACTAAGTCTTTTGGCTCCCATTTCTCAAGAATTTTTCATAGTGCATCAGTAGCGTGTGGAGCGTATCAAATAACGACAAATCTTCTGTTTCTAAGCGCTTTTGTAAATGTACCAATAATTCAAAAACAGAGAAATTTTCTAAAGTAAGCAAACACCTCAAAAAACAAGCTAGAAAATACCTTCCTAGCTTGTCCTCAAAATGAAGTCAACCGAGGTTGACTCGCTTAGTCTGTTATTTGTTAGCATACATGCAAACACTTTCTGAAACGATTACTTCCGTTTCAGAAACAACAATTTTTTCATTGATGGCTTCCATAGTACTTCTCCTTTCATTTCATATTTATATTAAATCGACTAATATGTCGCTAATACCTTTTTGAAGATAAGACCATTAATACAAGTAAGGCTAATTGATAAAAATATTGCTATCATAAAAGTTGTCTGAAATCCTACTTTTTCAATCAAATAACCAAATAAAGGGTTCATAGTTAAACCAACCAGTGCAAACAATAAACTTCTAATACTCATCACCGTCGCACGAATATGATTTTCCAAGTGTTCATGAAAAATTTTTGAAAAAATTGGAGCATAAGAACAAAATATAACGCTAGTCATAATGTAGCATACAATACCTAACTTGACATTCTTAGAGATGGCGAAAAGAAATAAAACACTTAGAGCAATCAAAGGACCTCCTAACAATGTGTATTTAACCGGAAATTTTTCTAACAACTTATAAGCCCAAATACCAAGAATAGCAGAGCCTATTAATTGAAAAGTTGTAACCGCTCCTATTATAGAAATAGGGACACTTTGACTAGATAAATAATTGATATAAAAAACACCTATTGGTAGGAAAGCAATCGCATAAGTAAAATCTACACCTAATATATATATCACGATTTTATGCTGATTTAAATACTCAAAAATATAGCTTATTTTGATGATTTTATTCGCTTCAGCCTGCTCAGAAATTGCTTTAAGACGTCTTACCAACAAATAAACGAGTAATATCTGAACCACTATGGACACGATATAAATCCAATAGAAATCAAAACTAGCAACTATTCCTGCCAAAAGACTTGATAAACCCATACCTACATAAAACAAAATTCGCGTTACTGAATTAATCTGTTCCAAAGTTCTTGTCTTAGTTGCAAGCATCTCCTCAATAAGCAGAGCATCCAAAGCTCCTGATGATAGGGTATAAGCAATGCCACCTACTATCATAGCAAGGGTAAAACCTAACATATTAGGAAAGCATAACGCAAGAACCATACCCACTATTTCAAGTAAAACACTTACTATCACACTCCGTTTCTTTCCAAATTTATCTGCTACATAACCTGTCGGTAACTCTGATACTAGTTTTGTCACTTGGAAAATTGACATCAAAAATCCAATATGAAAAAAACTGATACCCTCATGAGTAAAATATAGTGTTTGAACACTGCTCACCAGATTAAAACAAGCTAAAAAATAGATAAAATAGAGAAGAGTAGGTCGCTTTTGAATCATTTAGCTAACCTCCCTTTAAGCTGTGCCTTAATTATTTGATAAAAATCAATACAGCGTTCCTTTTTAGCATCATCTGCACTAGTCATAACATGACTTAAACATCCTCCGCCACAAATATAACGATATTTACAAGATTGACATTTTGTAAGTGTCTTAATATTACGATTTTTCCAAAGTGCATCTTGTTGTCTATTTAGAGATAACGCTTTGCCATATGTACCAATTTTAAAGTTAGTATTGCCAATACCAAACCAACATTTATAGATATTTCCTTTACAATCAAAAATATACTGATTATTGGTCGCACTACAATTTCTAAATTTCATCTCAAATTGTTGATTCTGGAATACTGTATCCATAAAACTACTTGCATGAAATTTTTTATCAAATAACGCCATCTGAGGATGCTTTTCATTTAACAGCTGAATCTCCTCTATACAGACTATCTCATCAATAATACCACCATCACCAAGACAACCTCCATCTTGCATTGGGTAGACATAAGGAACTAAATTATCATTTTCTCCAAAATAATCCAATAACTCCTTTGCTAAATTTGGTAAATCCACTAAATTGTCTTTATCTAAATTGACACGTAAATAAATTTTTAGATTTCTTGAAAGTGCTAATTCAATATTTTGGAATATTTTTTCATAACTTCCATTACCGTTTTTATAAATTCGTCTATTGTCATGAATTTCTTTACTTCCATCTAAAGTAATTTGAATACTCTGACATTCAAAACGAATTAACTCATCCAAATAAACATCTAAATCTGTCCCATTAGTTATCACATTAAAACTGTAACCATGATTAGTAATCTGATTCATAATCTCTGAAACTTGTTCATAATTTTGCGCAAGTAATGGTTCTCCACCCATGAGCGTAATATAAACATCTTTATCATTAAAATCAAAATCTTTCTTTGATTGCGTCACAATCTCATCAATAGAATTTAAACATTGTTCAATCCACTCAATATTAGAACTCATACTTTCTGTGATTTTATAAGCAGCTTCAAAACAATAACCACAGGATAAATTACAGCGATAGGTAGGAATAATTAGAAAATTAGGAACTACTTTTTTAGATGCTAATACCTCATCAATTAACGCAACTTCTTTTTGAAATTTTTTTTGATTTTGAAAGAGGTATTTTCTATTAAAAAGACATTTAAGAGCTGTTCCATCTAATGCTTCAAATTTTCTTCTGGAAATTACTTGATATGTAGATTTATCTATAATATCACAAGCACCGCTCATATAATTTAGCATAATATATTTTTCTCCGTACTTAAAGAAATCTAAATACGGATTCAAGTATAAATTAGACATATTCACTCCCTTCAAACTTATAAAACTAGTGTATCATACCAAAATTCCTAAATTTAAAAAAGTGCATATTTGCACCACCTTAAGAAAGAGTGGTGCAAATATGCACTTCATCAAATGATAAATTGACCTTATGTTAAAATAAACATATCAAGCAAGAGAAAGGAGTTACTCATGTTTAATTTATTGTGCTCACTTATATGGTTTTATCATAGTTAAGTTACAACCACCTGAAACATTAGCAAGACTTTTCAATAAACATTGCTAAACGTTTCGCTATACCAGTCGCACCGTATCGAGTTAAATTTTGAATATCGTCCTGTATCTCTTCCAAAAGTTCAGGACTTTTTTCTTGTTTATACAAAGAAAATTTTTCAAAAAGATAAAGGATAATCTTTTCTTCTATATCCCACTCTGTAATAAACTGATTGATAGATTCCTTCAATTTATCAGCATAGCGATAGCTACTGTGACAAACTAAGTGAACATATAAATTCAACAAAGTTTTTTTAACTGTCTCTGCATTAGCAGTTATTATCTTTGAATATTCGTCGCTCTTGAGTATATCTTGCCCTATATCATAAGCATCAGCATCTTCCAACACCTCTAAGCATTGAGCAAAAACATTAACCTCATGAATCGTCCATTGCTTAATTTCAGTAAAATGTCTTTCAATAAACTGACGTTCAGACTTCGTCACTAACATCTCGTCTGATAAATCAAAAATCGCACATTTAACCAAAATATTAAAGATTTTATCCTGTTTTTTATTCGCTCTAGGTTTCAGTAACTTTTTCAAGCCCTCTATATCTTCAATGATGATGTAGCGACTCATTTTTTGATTGAATATCTGTAAACGATTCGGCTGATAATTACCATGTGATACAAAAAATTCTGTTGGTGTCATATCAAGACCGTTTATTGCTAGCAAGAGTTTATCTGCCCGTAAAACTGTTTCACCATTTTCAAAACGTGAAATTAATGAGTGATTACAGTAGGCAGATTCCACATCACGCTGCGTATAACCTAGTCTTTCTCGTGTTTCCCTATAAAATGCTCCTAATTCTAGTTCTGTCGTCATTCATCACGCTCCCTTAGTCATTCACAAAACAGAAGTTGAGTAGATAACATAGGTAAGCGTTTTCTTTTTAGTGTACTTGCTACTTGCTACTTGCTACTAAATTATACACGTTATTTTAATGAATGTCAAAAATTATTATAATGTATCATGGCAACATTATAATAATTCCGTATAAAAAGAAATCGCAGACAAAACATACGGTGGGGCTGTTTCACTTGCTTTATCACCACTGAGTTCCGATAGAAAGCTGTCAACTTGTTCTAATTTTTTTGGTTTTGTGATAATAGTTAGCATAGGCAGTCTGTTGTTCTGAAAGTTCTGCCTGTAAGGTCTAATTTTGTTGCGCAAATACATCTTTATCAGATTTTGCTTGTCTCGTTTTTGTTCTTCATTCTCAATTTCTTTTTTCAGCTGATGCACTGTTTTTCCCAATATTAACAATTTTTTTCTTACTTTTTCGACTGCATGATTGGATTGGTTAGACTATTTATTTTTGGGGTTGAACCCTTTATACGTGATTTTAAGCGACTTTTAGCTTTCTCAATTAAGGCTTGTCTCTTATCTTGGTTTTCTCTCACTTGTTCAATAAAATTTCGCTTTTTATAAACTTTAGATTGATGTTATACATGATGTTATTAACTTCTATTATCTCCATCAGTGACAAACAAAAAAGCGATGTCAAAATATGACATCACTTTTTAATCTTATTGTGTTACCATAACGCGTAAGGTTTCATCAATTTTTTCGGCTGTTTTACGGCCTTCACGAATGCCCCAGATAACGAGGGATGGGCCACGTTTGGCGTCACCTGATACATAGACTTTTTCGTTGTTTGTTGTATTGTCATCAAAGATTTGGGTGATGCCAAATCCTTGGAAGATAGATTGCTCCGCGCCAGTGAAGCCCATGGCAAGGAGAACTAAATCAGCTTTCAAGGTTTCTTCTGTGCCTTCGACTGGTTTGAAACCAGGACCGACCTGAACAGTGTTAATCCCGATCAATTGACCACGTTCTGCACCGATAAATTCAGTTGTTGACGTTGCATAACGGGTCAAGTTGATATTACCAGCAGCAATGGCTTCTTCTTGACCATAACCTTTACGGTCAACCATTGGATATTCAGGCCATGGATTGGCATCAGTACGTTGACCTGGAAGCTGAGGTGTGATTTCAAGTTGGGTCACACTTGCAGCACCGAGACGAATCGCAGTCCCGATACAGTCATTACCTGTATCACCACCACCGATAACGACAACGTTTTTGCCTTCAAGAGACTTACGCATTTTTTTGTCGCCATTGGCAAGGACGATTTTTGTGATGTCTGTTAAGAAATCAACCGCAAATTTCACGCCATTGAGTTCACGACCTGGTACTTGTAAGTCACGTGGTACACTTGCACCTGTCGCCAAAATCACACGGTCAAAGTCAGCCTCTAAAGCTTCAAATGAAATGTCTCGACCAATTTCTGTATTGGCAACGAATTCAATCCCGATTTCTGCCATGATGTCAATTCGTCGTTGAACGACATCTTTGTCAAGCTTCATGTTAGGAATGCCATACATGAGCAAGCCACCAAAGCGATCTGAGCGTTCGAATACTGTCACGTTATGTCCCAGTTGGTTCAACCGCCAAGCTGCAGAAAGTCCTGCAGGGCCAGAGCCAACAACGGCAATTCTAAAGTCGGTCCGTTCTTTAGGACGACCACTGTCTGCTACCCAACCTTGTTCAAAGGCATTATCGATGATGAATCGTTCATTATCATGAATGGCAACACCGTCACCGTTGAGCGCTTCTGTACAGCCTTTTTCACATGGGGCAGGACAGACACGGCCTGTCATTTCTGGCAGTGGATTTGTCCGTGACAAACGATCAAACGCTTTTTTAAACTCCCCACGGTAGACAAGGTCATTCCACTCAGGAATCAAGTTGTCGTTTGGACAGCCTGAGACAGCACGACCGCCCCCATAAAATTCACCCGCGTGACAGAATGGTATTCCGCATCCCATACAGCGGGCTGCTTGTTCTTGTCGTTCATCCACTTCAAGTGGGACTTGTAATTCTTCAAAGTCCAAGACGCGCTCAGCAACAGAACGGTAAGGATTATCCTTACGTTTATATTTCATAAAGCCAAATGGATCTGCCATATTATTTGCCCCCTACTTTAATTAATTCAGCTTTTTCAGCTGCAGGTGTCCGCATTGCTTTCTCGAATGTTTCCATTTCAAGTTCGCTACCGGTTAAGCCTGTTTGTGCCAAATGGTATTCGATTTCCTTAATTTCATGGAATTCTCTTGGATAAACTTTCACAAATTTATCAACAGCATTGTCCCAATCAGCAAGTAAGGCTTTTGCCTTTTCAGAGTCAGTGTAGGCTGCATGATTCTCAACCATTTCTTTTAAGACTTCATCGCCACGTGTTTGACCGACTCTATATAAGTCAACCATTTCCATATTAACTTTATTAGCAAAATCACCTTTAGCGTCGTAAACATAGGCAACTCCGCCACTCATACCAGCAGCAAAGTTCTGACCTGTACTACCAAGAATCACGGCTAAGCCACCAGTCATGTATTCACAACCATGTTCACCAACACCTTCGACAACAACTTTGGCACCTGAATTTCGGACGCAGAAACGCTCACCTGCACGACCACGGAAGTAGGCTTCCCCACGGACCGCACCAAACAAGGATACATTGCCAACAATCGGAGAAGCTTCTACATTGAAACCAGCATCAACTGGTGGTTTTACAATGACACGACCACCTGACAAAGATTTACCAATATAGTCATTGGCTTCACCAATCAAAGTGATTTCCATCCCTTGCGTTGCAAAGGACGCAAAAGATTGACCAGCAATACCAGTGTATTCATATTTAAGCAAACCTGGTTCAAGTGCATAGTTACCGTAACGTTCTGCAATCCATCCGGCCATTCTTGCACCCGCCGTTCGTGTCACATTATTAATTGATTCTTTAACGGTCACACCAGTGCCACCATCAATCGCAGCTTTGGCAAAGCCATCAAGTTCTCGCCACTGACGTTCTTCGATAAATGGGTCAACTACTTTACGCTCAATCGGCATCGTTGTACCAATGATACGACTAAAATCGAGTGATTTAGCTTTACCTTTAGCAATAAACTTAGGTTTCAAGACTTCGGCATGACCAATCATTTCATCCACAGAGCGGAAACCAAGATCAGCCATAATTTCACGGAGTTCTTGCGCCAAGAATTTCATGCCGTTGACAACGTGTTCTGGCTTACCTGCAAAATGCGCACGAAGCTCAGGATTTTGTGTTGCCACACCTACTGGACAAGTGTTCAATGAGCAAACACGCATCATAACACAGCCTACCGCAACCAAGGCAAGTGAGGCAAATGAATATTCCTCAGCTCCTAAAAGTGCAGCAACTGCGATATCACGACCTGTCATCAATTTCCCATCCGTTTCGAGGGTCATCCGTTGACGTAAATGATTCATAGTCAAAGTTTGATGCGCTTCAGCAAGTCCCATTTCCCATGGTAAACCAGCATCACGCGCTGAGTTCCGTGGTGAGGCACCAGTTCCACCATCATAACCAGAGATGACGACTTTATCCGCACCAGCCTTGACACAACCTGTCGCAATTGTGCCAACACCAGTTGATGAAACAAGCTTAACATTGATTTTCGCATAAGGATTGATGGCCTTGAGGTCATAAATCAATTGTGCCAAATCTTCAATTGAATAAATATCATGGTGAGGTGGTGGTGAAATCAAAGTCACACCTGGTGTTGAGCCACGGATTTCTGCAACCCAAGGGAAGGCTTTACCACCAGGTAATTGACCTCCCTCACCTGGTTTAGCTCCTTGGGCTAATTTGATTTGTAATTCTTCGGCACTCATCAGGTATTCAGCATTAACACCAAAACGGCCTGAGGCAACCTGTTTTATTTTAGAGTTGAGGTTAGTGCCATCCGCTTGTTTATGGAAACGCGCACGATTTTCGCCACCTTCACCTGAGTTAGATTTAGCGCCAATTGAATTCATGGCAGCAGCAATTGTTTCATGCGCCTCTTTTGAAAGCGATCCAAAACTCATAGCGCCTACTTTGAAACGTTTTACAATGTTTTCAACTGGTTCAACTTCTGACAAAGCAACTGGTGAACGTTGCCCTTTTAGTTCCCAAATATGTCGAAGGTTTGACGGTGTTTCATCAGCTTCCAAATCAAGCTCAGCTGAATACGCCTTATACAACTCATAATCACCTTGACGCACTGCTTTTTGGAAGTTGTAAATCGTCAATGGATTAAAAATGTGGTGTTCTCCATCTGCTTTAAACTGGAATGAACCACCTGACGGCAAAGTTTCGTGACTGTGGTGACCGTAGGCAAATTCATAACGCTCAAGATACTCTGCCTCGATTTGTTTCAGCGTCAACCCACTTATCCGTGTTACTGTACCACGGAAATATTTGTCAACAACTGCATCTGAAAGTCCAACCGCTTCAAAAAGCTGTGCGCCTTTATAACCTGATACAGTTGAAATCCCCATCCGGCTCATCACTTTGATAATCCCTTTTTCAGCCGCTTGACGGAAAGACTCCGCCTTGTCAGACATATTGTAGTCTTTTAGAGTTTCATACGCCCCATATGGGTGAATTGCACTCGCACCATAACCTACGATTGTCGCAAAATGATGTACCTCATTCACTTCCGCTGTATCCACAACGATTGAGAACTGACTACCTTTACCTTTTGCAACCATGTAGTTATATAGACCAGATGTCGCAAGCAAGATTGGCATCGGCATAAAACCTTCTTTTTGATCACGATCACTTAGGATAATGATACTAGCACCTTTATCAACTGCCGCTTCGACCACTTTAAACATGTCGACTAAGGCATGTTCCAAACGGTTTGGTGTATCTTTCGTCACATCATATAAAGTTGAAATCGTTTTGGCTTGGTGTTTTTTATCTGATAGCGCTGCTATTTTTTCGAAGTCTTCAGTTGTTAAAACTGGACTATCGAGTTTGAGTTTCACACAGTTCTCATCATGATCCACACGCAAATCACCATCACGACCCAGATAGACTTCTGTTCCGACAACGATTTTTTCACGAATCGCATCAATCGGTGGATTAGTAACTTGGGCAAACTGTTGTTTGAAGTAAGTAAAGAGAGATTGATTTTTTTGTGATAGGACAGCGAGCGGGCTGTCATATCCCATTGCAATGACAGGTTCTTGACCATTTTCTGCCATAGGCACGATAACTGTTCGGATCACTTCTTCTGTATAACCGAAAAGTTTGTGCATGGTTTGACGGTCTTCTTCAGAAATCTCATCCAATTGTGCTTTTTCTGTTAAGTCATCAATATGAAGTAAGTTATTTTCTAACCATTTTTCATAAGGGAATTGCGTGGCGTAATGTTTTTTAACTTCTTCATTACGGAGAATTCTGCCGTTAACAGTATCAACGAGCATCATGTTACCAGGGCCAAGCACACCTTTTTCGACAACACGGCTAGGCTCAAAGTCTACCACACCAGACTCTGATGAGCAGACGATGAAGTTATCTTTGGTGATGCTATAGCGACTCGGACGTAAACCATTACGGTCAAGACGAGCACCTACGGTATCACCGTCTGTAAAGACTAACGCTGCTGGACCATCCCACGGTGCCATAAAGGAAGAGGTATACTCATAAAACGATGTTAATTCTGGCGATAAGCCAGCCTCTTTACCCCAAGCTTCCGGTATCATCATCAAAAGCGCATGAGGCATCTCACGACCGTTGCGATAAAGATATTCCATACAGTTTTCTAGTTTGGCTGAGTCGGAATTTTCTTCATTGTATATCTCGATTTTATGTGAAGTCATCCAGTTTTCAGCACCACGCAAGGTGTTGATTTCCCCGTTGTGGGCGAGAAAACGAAAAGGTTGCGCACGATCCCATGATGGGAAAGTATTAGTTGAGAAACGTGAGTGCGTCAAGGCTATCGTTGATTTAAAGGCAGGATCCGACAAATCAGGATAGAATGTCCGGACTTGGAATGCATGGAGCATGCCTTTATAAACGATTGTTTTACTTGAAAGTGAGCAGATGAACATCTCAGATGTCGCAAATGTTTTCTCAAGTTTACGACGGAGTCGATAGAGTCTGTCTTCAAAATCTCGACCACTTTTGCTATCAGTTGGTTTTGAAATAATGAATTGAACAAAAGATGGCATGATAGCTTGCGCACCAGGACCGCAGTTATCAAAATTAAAAGGCACATCACGTGTCATTAAGATTTGGTAACCATCGGCTTGTATTTCGTTACTAATTGATTGACAAAGCGCAGCTTTTTTGTCCGCAGCTTTAGGTAGGAAAAACTGACCCACGGCATAATCGCCTGAGTTTGGTAATGTGATACTATTTTCTGTTGCAATTTTCGTAAAAAATTCATGTGGCATGGCAAAAAGTGCACCGGCACCATCGCCAGTATCAGGTTCTGCTCCTGTCCCACCGCGGTGATTCATACGTTCTAAGATTGTCATCGCGTAATCAACGAGCTCATGAGTCGGTTTACCATCTATTTGGGCAATAAAGCCCATACCGCAGGCATCAGATTCAAAAGACTGATCCCACAAAGTTTGCCGTCTAGCTTGTAATTTATCCATTCATTCATCCTCTCACAGATAATGTCAAACACCTTTTACTTTTGTAAAATTATCTGACAAAAGATATAGGAATATTTTACCAAAAAAAATTGAAAATGACAAGTGAATTTTCAGAAAATTCATTATTTTTGATAGCCAAATAAAGGAATAAAAAGAAAACACATCATTTTGAAACGTTCTATTTCAGAAGATTTATTCTACCCTGTGTTCTATCTGGCATACTATCACATTTAGAAAATTTTTAGCTTAAAGTAAGAAAATCCATTCATTAGCTATTAGCTTCTTGCTTAATTTTAAGAAAGGCTTTGGCATTCTGATTCGCAGTTTTTAAATCAATGCCTTGCTGTTTAGCAGCAAAAATGCAACCACAGTAACATTGACGATAAATATCGTATTCTCGACATATTTGGACGGAACGTTCATAACCTTTATTTTTCTTGAAATCGCTGGGCAAGTATTTAACAGCATAAATTTTCTGGGCATCCAACCCAATTTCGTTGATCAATTGGCTGTCTTTTTGGGGTGACAGAGTGAGGGCACTACCGAAATAATCATAACCTAAGGCGACTGCTTTTTCTGCTACTAAATCCAATCGGAGTTGAAAACATGCGCTACACCTTAAACCTTTTTCAGGTTCATCTTGTAGTTCACGGACCATGACCATTTGGATAAAATCATTTGGTCGATAATCTTCTTCGAGGAAGGCGACATTATGGTTAGTGCGCTGGTTGAAGTCGTGGACGAATGCTTTTTGGACGAGGGCACGGCGTCTGTACTCAGCTTCTGGGTGGATGTTTGAGTTGGCGAAATAGATCGTCACGTCAGCATAGTCACTCAGAAATTCCAGCGTATAGGTGCTACAAGGCGCACAACAGGAATGGATAATGAGTTTTGGACGTACTTTTTCTGTCTGCCAGGTTTGAATCATCTGGCGCAAAATCTTGTCGTAGTTGACCCTTTGATTTTTCGTTTTGGCTAATAACTGCTCTGAATCAATCATTTTTCATACTCTCTCGTTATTTGGTAATTTCTAGAGACTATTTTACCATGATTTTGATGTTAAATTTTGATTATTTAATAATTTCCATTTCCACATCTTTTTTGTTAAAGTTCTATAGTTTTTTTATAATTATTACACCTTTTTTGATATAATAGAAGTAGGTAATCATGCACAAATATCGTTGAGTCACTATTTTTAAATAAGGAGAGAATATAATGAAAAAAACAAAATTTTTGAGTCTATTACTACTAAGCCTTGTTGTTTTAGGAGCTTGTTCAAACACTGAAAAGCGCACAACTCAAACCTCCAAAAGTAAAACTGCTCAAAATTCAAAGCTAAAAGATGACATCAAACAATCTTCTGCTGATTCAACAACACCTGAAGTATCTGCTCCAGCATCACAAGTAGAAAACACTGCAACTGAACATGATTTAGATATAGATGCGATTAACCATGGTGATATTACAACACTCATCGGCACATGGCAAAATGGTCGTGGTGAGACCTTGGCTATCGCAGCTGATGGTACATGTATTTATACAAGTAGTGACGGTGATATCGTTAGCCATTATAAAATTCAAACAGTTCCCGATTCAGATAAAACCTCAAAAATTCCTTATGCTGATATCAAATTTGAATCGGTTGGTGGCGCAGCCCTAGGCTTATATAAAATCGGTTTCAGTAATCCCGATGGTGACCAATCTGACATCAGTAAACCTCGAGTGAGTATCTCTCAAAGCGCAGGTGATTATCCTGCTGATGCTTATTTCTATCGCCTGAACTAATCTATTCTTAAAACCATTCTCAGCGCATATTATACTAAAAAATCTACTAGAATTTCTCTAGTAGATTTTTTAAACTCATAAAAAACTGCCCACTTTTCGCCCACCAAACGATATTTTATGACTTACAAGTCTTTCTATCCAAACTCCAGACATAAGAAAAACCCTTATCAAATAAGGGTTTCCTACCGACAAATTAACGACGGATTTCTTTAATACGAGCTGCTTTACCTTGAAGGGCACGGAGGTATTTAATGATATTTTACTATAACTGGTTAGTATATTATATATCATTGAACCTACGTCTTTAAAGGCTTTTTTCGAGTTTAGATAGTTGGTTGATAACTATACTATATTTTAAGACTCGTTATAAATTGCCCCCTTTTTGCCCCCTTGTTCTAGATGAAAATATTCTATGGTCCTTGTTGGGCTCGAACCAATGACCACTCGGTTATGAGCCGAGAGCTCTGACCAACCGAGCTAAAGGTCCTACTTTTGTATTATAGCATAGATTTTTTTGCAAACAAAAAACCCTTGCGGACACAGTGTCTACAAGGGTTTTTATTACTATAGAGTAACTACTTTCGGTTGTGTTTCAAACCGAAATCTACTTAAAATCAAATCGTTAATTTGTTTAGTTGTATTCTCAAATGCTAAATTTTGCTTTATAAAGTTAAAATCATAATAATCTAGCAAGCTAATAAACGCTGAATTAACAAATGATGTATTTAATCCTTTAACTCCTTTAAAAGAAATTTTTACATACTCTTTATTATCAAAGTGATTTTTGATTAAACTAAATAGCTTATCGCCGTCATCGTTAGACACGTAATTATCTAAATAATCGCTAACTACTATGGTTACCATTCAAATTCCTCCTCAGCTTCATCGTCATAAAGAGATAAATTAGATATATCGATTCTTATTTCAAAAAAAGTACCAGAATAATTGTAAATAGAATCTCCAAAGCTATCGATTTTTCCGTTAGCTAATCTAAGTCTACCACAATTAGATATCACTTGTATAGTAGAAACTCTATTATTTGTCAATCTTTTAATATTCGGTAAGCCAGCTCCTCTGTTTCCTGGTGTTGATTCTGTAGACACACCCTCCTCAAAAGCTTTTAGGATTAATGCAGAATCAGAAAGATCGCTATCAAACTTTTCGCTATTCCTCAACGCTGTAGGAATACCAATACCAAAATCAGCCAACACTATTACTAGTTCATCATTTTTGGGATAATATTGCCCATATACGGATCCAGAATTAACTTTTGAATGATCCTTTATATTATTAAATATTTCTTCAATTGTTGTTTTTATCGCCGTAAAATCATTTTTATAACGATTTGTGCACGATCTTAACCAATGTAAAAGAGTGCTGTTGTGCCACTGATAATACTCTTCTGTACCAATATCTTTCAGAGTTAAAATCGTGCCCCTTCTATTTTTTCTTGGAACTTCTGATAAAAATTCGTCGAATATCCCAGAATCATACAGATACCGTTTCCCCAAATTGTTACTTCCGTTATCGAATATAACTATTTCAATTTGATCGTCTAATAATTTAAAAAGGTTAAATAATAAGACAACTCCAGCAGGTTCTGTAAAATATATATAATTTATATCAATATTAATAATTTCATCTTTAGGACGTTTGTTAATATCAATAAATTTATTAGCTAAAACGGCGACATCGTCTGCTGTTATTCTATTCGGTAATATTATGTCTGTAGTCATTTTCATGCTTTCAAATTTTATTTTTCATTATACCAAAAAATAAAATAAAAAGATATATAAAAACTCCCCACAATCAAACAAAATCATGGGGAGTTTTACTTTAATATTCAAAAATTCAATACTTTTCCGGGGTAAATCAAATCAGGGTTACTGAGACCATTTACCGCTGCTAGATGTTGTACGGTTGTGCCAAATTGTGCTGCAATCGATGACAAAGTGTCTCCGCTTTCCACGATGCAATAGTTCGTCGCTGTGATTACTGACATGCTCCCTGTGACGTTCAAAGTTTGTCCTGAGTAAATCATATCAGGATTGCTCAACGCATTAACACGCGCCAGCTCTTGCCATGTCGTGCCATACTTAACCGCAATCCCACTTAGGTTCTCGCCATACTGTACTACATGAGTTTGGCTAGTAGTCGCAACTTGTGCGCTAGTAGACGCATCCAAAGTCTCAACATCATACACACTCAACCAGCTCATGATACCGTCAAGCAGGACTTTATCGCCTGATTTCTCAATGATTTGATAAGCTGTACCTTTGACCCAATCAGGAATGACCTCGCCCGTCGCATAAGTTTGAGAGCTGAAATTGACTTTGACGGTCATACCAACTTCTTTAGCATTTCCCTTAACTTTATCTGCTTCCTTTCCTGCGTCAATTGCTGGTGTTTCAGTATTAGGCTTACTTGGATTTCCACCTTTGTAGCCATTATCAGTAATACCAGTTAAATCGACGTTTCCGTCAAGTCCGCCTGCAATATAAGTTGATGTAAACTGGAATACCTGGATATTGTCCCATGATGGGAAGTAATTGTAGTTTGGTGTTGGTTTCACGTTGTAATCTGGATATTGCGCCATCCACAATCCAAACTTACTAGAAATGCGGCCGAGATCTAAATTATTAGTCAAGAAATGTTTATAGCCATAAAGCAGTGGTGTATAGCCACGGTCTTTGATATACTGCAGAGACCACAAAATTACATCGGTGTTGGCCACACCATCCTCAACATCCAAGGCTACAATTGATCCTTTAGGTGTTTGAACTTGGTCAAGCATGGTGTCAAGGATATTCTTGGCCAAACTTGTATTAGTCACACTTTGATACCAAATGTAAGTGTGCGCACGTTTCCCTTGTGCAATTGATGACTGGACCTGTGAAGCATAGGTTGATTGCCAGTAAATCCCAACGCCATTATACCCTCCAATCTGAATGAGCGCGAACTTATCATGCGCATAACCGAACTGTCCTTGATTACCTTGATAGACAGACCAGTCAACACCTTGATCACCGACTGCAGCAAAAGCTGTTGAGCAATTAAAAAGCCCTGCAATAATTGCAAGAGCTGCTACTGTTTTTTTGAGTTTTTTCATTTTTCACCTTCTTTGTCACGTATCTGAATGAAAATATCTTTCATTTTTTGTGGCATTGGAATGAATTCACTCACATTTTCTAGTAAGGAAATCCCTTCGTTCGCAATATAGAACATGATGACGATTTCACGCAACGGGATGCCATCTCCAATGATTTTCTGCATCTCTACAGATACCGCAATTACTACGAAAATCAATATTTTTTTAAATATCCCTTTGAAACCAATTGCACTTGATACTTCTTTGTTGACAAACGCCTTTCCAATTCCTGTCATGTAGTCGACTAAAACCAATACAACAATTGCGTGTGTCAACACGTCCCAACCTCCTAACACGCCAGTAATTAAACCACCAGCTAAACCGAACAGCACTGATGCTGTATTAAAGTATTTTTCCATATTTATACTATTCCCCCTAGTCTAATATTCAACTGAAATACTTGTTATGAAAGTATTTGATTGATTCGTACTATCAGCAGAATTCCAAGCGCTAGAACCGCCATTTAGATATCGTAAAACTCCGAAGCGTAATTCAGAGTTAGATGTTGCTCCTGTAGAGATAATTTCTACTCCCCAAACACGATAGGTACCAGTACCTACGACAACAGTTTCGGGTATTAATTGCTGTGATATATATTTCCATTTAGCATTGAAATTTGAATAAGCATTGCTAATTTCAATAGTTATTTTTTCGAATTTGTTGTAACACAGCAATTCAATATGCAAATATTTAACACCGGTCAAATCACCTAATTTCAGAGATGTGGCATCGCTATTATTAGTAGCATCATATTTACCTGTCCACACTACACCTTTTTTCATATGGCTAGTGACAATTTTTGTTAGTGTCACAGTAGCACCAGCCGAAACATATGAATAGAGTGGGAACGTATAGATTAGTCCACCGTTGTTAAGGTCTTGCTGAATAAGTGTATCAACTAGCTCCAAGCGCAGCTGATTATTTACAGGTGCATAATTGCTAGTGCCTGGTGTTCCAGTAGACGTGTTGTCCTGAGTTAGGTCAATCGTGATACACACATAGCCAGTCTTATTAGCTTGTGCGGTTAATTGTGCTTGTTGTCCGTTCTCAATTAATCGGCCTTGCACAAGTGCTTTTCCTGCTGCGACATAGACATTAAGTCCTGTAGCTGTTGCGGTCAAACCTGATATAACTTTGTTATCTGAACTCTGGGCCAGATAACTGTATAAAGCTGCATCTGCTTCTGGCGTTACTTTCGCCTTGTCAAATTGATAACCTTGCAGTGTCATTGTTTACCTCCTTAATTTAATAGCTCGCTAAGTCGACTTTTAACATGTCCAAACTTCAATTTAACACGGTCAGAGTCGCTCAAATATTCATATCCAGTCAAGACAGACTTATAAAGTTTGTCGTTCTTGTAGATTGTAGCTAACGTACCAAGTTTTAAATCTTCAAGATTAAAAAATTCGTTGGCTTTCGACATCGTGAAAGTAATCTCATGTGAGTAATAGTTTCCTTTCAATTCACTGTTGGCTAAATCATCATAGCTAGGCTTGTCAGTTGCTGTCGTGTCGTATATAGAGACTTTAGTTGTTGTTGGTTTAACAACAGCAGGGTCAGCGTAATTGCTTGTGATGTCGTTGTTAGTCGTCAAATACCGCTCAGCGAGTACGTTAGGACCTTCTGAATTTGTTGTGTTTTTATTGACAATTAGCAAGTGATTTTGCGCATTTTTACCGATTTCAGTTGTGGAAACTTCCCAATCCTGAAAATCTGCAATGTTGTCCTTGAGTTGTATTGAATCAGCAACTGCTTCAATAACCGTCTTGATGCGCCCGTTTTCAAACTTATCAAATCGCCAAACGACATTATACTTCTTGAATCCATTGATTGCATAGCTCATCAAGTTTGTCGCTGTTGGCGGCTCGTCTGGTTGATAGATGTGTGGCGTGTTCGTCTTGACTTCGATATCCAAGATATTCAAATTTTTTGACGAATCCTGTAAAAGATAGCGATTGACCAAATTCTTGAAGTGTTGCTCAAAACTCGACCCGCTCATGCGTGTTGCTGGAAACTCAAAATTAACAAGGCCTAGCAAGTCTTTAGCAACCACCTTATTATCTTCATAGCTTGAGATTACCCCGAAGAACGAAACTGTCGAACTGTACATGACTTTAGCAAGAATGAAGTCGCCACGGACAAAAGATGCGTCCTCTGGCAACTCGAACGTGCTAGCATCTTGTGTGATATAGTCTGGTTGAATAGTTGCCTTAGACACAACGATGGGCTCTTGCGTGATAGTACCGTGCCTATCAATTATCCAAATATTTACTTGTTCACTCATACTGTTATATACTCCTCTCTATAAGTAAATGAAACATCTCCAACATTATGAAACGCTAACGTTGTTTTACCTTCTGGTATTGCAATAAGGTTTGTTTTCGATAAGTCTTGCTGTTGATAAACGTTTGATATAGTGCCGTCAGGTGCTATTAGTTTCATTCGCTGATTTTGAACAATGCTTGACACAACTAGCTTATAACCATCAGGCACATCAATGTTATACCCATCAGATTGCAACACCTCAGAACCATCTAATATTTCCCAATAAGGGTTTGTACATGGCCCATGCACTGTGATTTCAACTGGTGACCCTTTAGCTGAGCCGATATAAACTGAATTATTTTCAATCTGGAAAACACCAGATTTTCCATTATAGTCAGATTCGTACACGAATGGATAAGCATAGTAACCATCGCTTTGTTTGCCTTCATAAAATCCACTTAAAAAGCTTGGATAATCTGTAGGTTGAACTTCGCTAGATGACGGCATCCAAGGAGTTGTTTCTGAACCATATTCTATTTTATAGCCAGCGACTGAGATTTTTTGACTGTTATAAATAGCATTTTCGTACTTGATATATACAACATCTCCTGCATTTAGTCCTTCTAATATGCAAGAATCTCTTTTCCAATCAAATTGACTACCTATAATCGTATCGCTTACATATTGTTCATTAATTAGCACGTATCTGTGAATTTGCGATGATTCATCATCACTTTTGACAAATTCTGATAAAGTATAATCTCCAGGAGTTGGTATCGTATATGACTTATAGATCCCATTCCATTGATTATTCGAGGATTTTACACTTAAGCCTTGATACGTACCATCGTCGTACCAACCTGCGGTATTACCCCAATATCCGCTAAAGATTTTAGTTCCATCTAACAAATTCAAATTCGGGTAGCTATCGTCATACTGATCAACTGGTAAGTTTGCTACATCTCCACGAATCAACATTGGTTCTCTGAAATATGTTGACATAGCGCCTAGTGTTGACCAGTTCTGGTTGATTAAGTAAAGTTGGAAAACACCATCTTCTGGTACAACGAAAGATATCGCCGCAGTCTCAAAACCAGATGAGCTAGCTGTGATGCCGAAATCAGAATATTTGTAGTTCTTCTCGCCCGTGCCATAGCCAACTCGAATAACTGGCCTATCATAGTCAGGATTGTTTTCAGTTTTAATATCAACTCGAAACGATAAACGATCGCCTTTTTTGACCTCGAGACCCCAAGCGTTGATGAAACTGGAAAGTTTGTTGTTACTTGATGTTAATTTCAGAATGTTTGATGTAGGCTTATCAGAAGCTGGTGTTTGTATCTGATAAATACCTTCTGGATCACTCATATTCGACCAATTTTCCATGTTATTAAGAAAGTTAGGATTGATTATCAAATTTCTCGGACGATTCAAACCGAGATAAATCTTGCCATCCCCTTCTGTATCAGAATTTGGCTTGTATGTCTCAGAAATTTCACGATAGAAAGGTGTGAGAAAGTCGAAAACAACCTGCTCAAGTAATACTTGATTGGCATTAATATCAGACTTGGTAATCTCATTAAGAATACAGTCCCTTAAAAGATCTGCACCTTCTATTGTATATACAAGCCTGTATGGTGGATAATTTAGAAAATCTATGAACTTTCGGTATTCAATCATCTCTGAGTTAGTGTCACCAAGTCCAAAATAAATATTTAATTTTAGGCTTGATGCTTTCAAATCAATACCGCCACTTTTAAAACTCGCGCCTGCATTAAAAATATTATTTTCAAGGGTAGCACCAAAACCATCTGGATTTACCGAAAATATTGTGTCAACATCATCTAAATCTATCAAGTCATTTTTGTCATTATAAATTTTTAGATTTGTCCCAAAAATCATCTAGCACCTACCCTTCTAGTCAGTTCAGTTTCTACAAAATCTAGAATACTTTTCCCATTCAAAATTAAGTCGATATCCTTCTCATATATCAGTTGAAGCAACTGAATAATTTCAGCTGTACCAGAATCAATTGCTGGTGTAACTGTCAGTGTTGTAGATGCTGCAGGTTTAAATGTTGCATTATAGCCAATAAACGGTAAAGGTTGCTGGTTATTTAAACCATCCGCAAAATGTGGGAGACCATGCTTTATTTTCTCAGTATCAGATGCCTTGTCAATTCTTGTGTTTTTAGGCAAAGGTAGCATGACATCACGACCTTTTGGAATGAATGAGAAACCATTAGGAAGAGTAATCAACTCTTCATACAGCGCACCTTTTTGGTCATTTACAATTGCCCACTGGTCTTGTGGTAAGCCTGGTGTACCCTTAGCATTAAAAATCCCGGGTGGCAACTTTTCACCACCACCGACTCGCTCGATACCGATTGAGATTCCTCGATATTTCGGTAGCTTATCGAGGTCTACAAGCACACCGTTTATCACCGCACTAGCTTGATTGTCTGCACTCAATACTATTGGTGTAGCTTTTGTCTGGTTAAATGTATTAATATTACCTTTGGCAAAAGCTACAGGTTGACCAGTAGCATCTACGCCATTAAACAGCTTCATTAGAGCTGGGTATTTGTTAAACTCTTCGATACTACCTTTACCAGTTAGCACTTTATTAATCAAATCTTGATTGCTAGCGATAAATTGTTTTTCGTCTGGTTGCAGCTGTTTATAATTATCAAAAGCTTGTTGGGAGCCAATAATCACATTGAGCAAGTCAGTGTTATCGCCTAAAAATTCTTGTTCAGCAGGCGGAAATTCGTTGTATCTGCGAAGTGCTTCATCTGAACTCAAAACAGTATTTAAGAGTTTTTCATTTTTAGCAAGAAACTCTTTATCGGCTGGTTGAAGTTGATTCCAACGATTGAGGTTATCCTCTGACTCTAAAACTTTAGCCAACAAATCCTGATTATTAGCTAGTAATTCCTGTTCCGCAGGTGGAAAATCTTTGTATCGTTGCAAAGCCTGTTCAGAACTAAGCACGACTTTCAAAACTTTATCATTTTTAGCCAAAAACTCTTTGTCAGCAGGTTGTAAGCTATTCCAACGATTTACACCATCTTCAGCTTCCATTATCGCTTGTATAGCTTTAGAGTTATTGACGCCAAGTTCTTTTTCTAAAATTTTATATTGATTCCATTTTTTAGCATCCGATAATGAATCAAAAAATGCGATTCTAGACTCATCCCCATCAACTAAAAGTTTCTTTTCGTCAATTGATAAAGTCTTCCACTTACTCGTTTCAAGAAGAGATTGAACTAATTCCTCTTTCCCTTCCACGGTCAATTTGCCAGTTTTCGGGTCTAGCTCGATGCTATCCCAATCACGACCCATTGTTTTAAGGATTTTACCTAGATTTTCAGCTTCTTTTCCAGAATCCTCACCACTGTTTTTTACTAAATCAGCTACCTCTTGTGTAGTCCAGCCGTATTTTTCCCATGCGCCTGACATGTTTTCAAGACTGAACCCCTGAGCTTTAGTAAGTCTTGCGAGACCAAGAATCATGGTTTCTGTATTTTTGTGATTAGTACTATTGAGATTTTCCATCTCTTTTTTGTAACTTTCAGTACCTTCGCCGTATACTTCTTTTAGATACGATTTTTGTTTGTCGTAGAAAGACTTTTCTTTATCAAGGCCTTTCATCACATTTTCGGCTCTATCTTGAAGTTGCTTATCAGATAATTTGGAAATATCTTTTTGGTATGCTGATTCAATCGCAGTTCTTTGAGTTTTTGTAAATCCAGCGGCTTTTAATTGCGCATCACTTAAACTTCGATAATTTTCAGCAATATAGTTCTTTTCTTCGGTTGAAAGATTGCGATTATTTTGACTTGCATCAGCCATAATTTTATTGATATTACTGACTGTTACTTTTGCACTATCAACTGTTTTCTGGTCTAATTTTGCCTTATAATCTGCATAATCCTCAGCCCTTTTTCTAGCTTCTGGATCTTCAATTTTTTCAGCGTTCTTTTTACGGCGTTCAGCTTCCTTTTCAACTGTTTTTTGAATAGAGTCAACAATATCGTTATTAGATTTCACAACATCTTCAGCTGAGCTTTTCACACCATCTGCATATGCTGCAACGTCAGCTTTGGCTTTACTTCCGAGTTCGTAAGACTTAGTAATCACTTTGTCTTGCTCTTTGGTAACTTCCGTGCCCCATTTAGCACCTGCAAGTTGATGTGCTTCATATGCTTTAGTTCCTGCATATGCTGCAACACCGACTGCTGCGATAGCGCCAACTGCTATCGCAGCAGGTACAGCAAGTGCAACAAGAGATGCACCCAATCCGCCTACTCCAGCAGCACCGCCTGCAGCAGCTGCACTTGTTTCAAACAGCCCCAAAGCACCTGCGCCGAGTTTCAAGGCACCACCAACTGTTGATATTGCACTTGTAACTTTACCAATACCGACAACTGTAGGACCAGCTATTGCCACAAATCCGCCAATTTTCAAGATACGGTCAATATCACCTTCACTTAAGTTGCTCAGCGTGTCAGAGAATGATTTGACAGACTTTTGAAGCTGTGGCATGTACTTTTCAGCAATATCAAGCAAAACCTCACCAAGCGGCAATAAGGCTGTCTGAGCTTCACGGAAAGTGGATTTAGCACGAGCGCCAAAAGTTTCATTTTGTTGCTGTTTGACCTTTTCCATCGTCCCTGCGACATTGTCATAAGTACCATTGACGTCATTCAATGATTCAATGATTTTCATGGCGTTATCTTCACCAAGCGCAGACCAAACAGTGCTAGCAAGAGCCAATTTGTCTTGTTGGTTAGTTGTGTGTTCTAAGTCTCCGATTACAGATTTGAACACATCTTGAGATGTTTTCTTACCAGCCTTAAATTCAGCGAACACATCTCTAGTTCCAGACGAAAAGCTACCGAGATTTTTCTCGATCCGTCCATCATTAAGCGATATCGCAAACTCTTTGACAAAGTCATTGACCTTATCAAGATTATATGCACCTGATTTCAGACCATTATCAAGTACTGCGAACATGTCCTTAGCATTAAATCCAGCCTGTGACCACAACTGACCATACTCAGCTAAGTTATCGCCAAGTTCACCAGTCTTATCAAGACCAGTCTGTACGCCTTTGACGTATAAATCCATAGCATCATCAGCAGACAGACCAAAGTTAACCATCAACGAATTAATACCACGTAGCGACTCGCCCATGTCTTGACCGAGTGTGTCACGTAAGACCATTGCGTTTTCGGTTACTTTTTTAATTTGGTCATCTGGAATATCACCAAGTTGTCTTTTGACCTGGATGAGTGACTCAGCAACATCATCAATGCTTTCGCCAAAGCCATCAGAGTAGATGTCCTGAATCGCTTGCTTGGTGACTGCACTTTGTTGTTCGGTCAATCCAAGTGAGCTGACAACTCGTGCATTAGCTGATTCAAAGTCTGATGCCATTTTACCAGCAACAACTCCTAAACCAATCAAAGGTGTTGTTATGCCAGCTGTTAAAGCTATACCAAGTGTACTGAACTTTTCGCCAGCTCTACCAACTTTATCCCATGAAGCTTGATTTTGTTCAAGCTTTTTATTCACTCTATCAAATGCCTGGTCAGCAGTAGATCCGTAAGCTGTCATCTCCTGCTTAGCCATTTTGAGCGTTGTACTCATCTTGACACCCATAGTGTCCCTGAGTTCCAAAGCTCGTTTAGTGGCTATCTCAAGCTCTTTCGAGTCAATATCTCCCATGGCGCGTTTTGTTTGCATTAAGGATTTAACGACATCATTTGTAGACTTACCAAACCCATCTTTATAGATATTTTCAGCAGATTTAGTTAATTCTTTAGCATCTTTTTCGGTTGTTTTAAGGCTTTTTTGAATTTTAACAGCAGCATTATCCCAAGAAGATGCCATACTTTTAGAGGCATTTTGAAACTCTTTTTCAACTTCGTTAGCTGTAGCTTTTCCTTCTTTTTTGACAATTTCCATGCCAGTTTTGAAGCCTTTAGCGTCAGCGACAACTGGCGCCTTAAGTGTTGCTAATTCAATAAATCCAGCCATTAAACATCACCTCCATATCTTTGATACTTTTCAATTGCTTTTTCATCTGCTGTCGTTTGACGTATGCGCCAACAAGTCTCGAGGAACTTACGCCCTTCTTCGCTCCTGGCTATATTAGCCACCCACGCATCACGTAGATAAAGCTTGTATTGGCTATATGGCAGGTCTTGGACTTTATCCAAAGGTACACCAGAATAGTCCGCAACAGCCTTGTACTCACTCGTGTTACTTGTTAGTTCCTGTTCCCACTGCTCTTTTTGGAAATACTTATCCATCAAAGCATTCAAGACATTAACGTCTTGCGGAACAGGAATCATGAGTTTGGGTGTTCATCGACCTCGTTGATTACACCAATTGCCGCACTAAGAATTGCTGTTAATTGAACTGAGTTAAGATTTTCAATATCAGAAATAGTGAAAACTCGCCCTTCTTTATTCGTATTTATAAACTCTAAAGTCAGTTCATAAATACGTTCAAATTCATTTTCAGCACGATTCACTTTGTTAACGAAGCGTGCTGATGGCATCGGAATATGTAATTCTGAGCCATCAATCCATATAAAATCAATTGTTTTTTCGATGAGTTCTTGTAAATTGATTACCATTTCTGTCTCCTATTCAAAAAAAACAAGGGCCTAAAAGCCCTTGCATAGATTACTTATTAAGCGCCTGCAGTACCAGTCTCAATCTCGATTTCAGCCATAAAGTTCTTGATGAACTCAATAGCTGACAGTTCTGCATCAATGACTGTTTCTTTCCCGCCTTGGAAGGACATTGTGAAACCATTGGTTGCATTTGCGACCATCGTCAATCGAATTTTAAGGCCATTATCTTTAGTGTGGACAAAACGGACCAATACATTTTTAAGCGGATTGTTAGCACCAAATGTGATAGTTGAGACTTGCTTAACTAAATCTTCGAAAATCGTGGCATTTGTAAGTAGGCCAATTTTATCAGGATCAAATGTCAAGATACCCGATTTAAATGTACATTCGGTTTTTGTAATTTTACGTTTAACCACTTTGCCATAAGAGTTTTCAACGTCGTAAACGGTTGGTTTATAAGTAAATTCTGCACCGCCTGAAGTATGACCAACATTGTTAGCATCAGTTTCAATCGTTGCATGTTCTGGAATAGTAGCACCTGTGAATTCTGTTAAGTACAATTCACCAGCGCCGAGGATAATGTCATTTGGTGATAGAGTTGTTTCTGCCATTTTAATTTCTCTCCTTTGTTTTTAAAACGAAAAACGTGGTCGATTCCCACGTTTGATATGCATCATTGAACATTGCACCGCCACCAGAGACAGCGCCAGTAAAGGCGATATCTGGCAAGACAACTGCTTTGTTCTCTTTTTCTGTACTGAAAATATCAATCATTTTCTTCTTGTAACTATCGGCTGTGTCATAGTCTGGATGAATACACCTAATTTCTAGTATATCTTGGCCAACATATCCACCTGCTGAAGTACTTATAAAGTAAATAATTGAAATATCTTCAACGGTTGTGCTGAAAGCTGGGAATACCTTATCTGATAACTCAGGATAAGCATGTTCAATTCTTTGCTTTACTTGATAACCTTGTAACATTAGTTAGCACCCCCTAGCAATTTGGCTATATTGCCTTGTTCCTGCTCAATCGTATCTTTTAAATACGGATTTGGTTTAGAACCTTTAGTAAAAACTTTCTTCCCTGTCCTTGGATCTTCATAAGACCAAGGTGTCTTGCGACCGTCACCATTCAGGGCGTAGATGCCAGTACCTTGATGATGATATAGGGCATATTCTAATGTATTACCGGCTGCGCCATGGACTTCATCGCCAACTATCTTAGCGCCCAAGGATCTAGTATCAGCACGCAGTGCCCCAGTGTCAACACCGACTTTATTACCAGCCTTTTGAGCAAGATAGTCAAGTGTACTTTCCATATTGTGCAGAATCAGTTCTTGCATTTGCTTGACTGAGTCATCACAAGACTTTTCGAAAGCTGACGTATCAGCCATCGGCAATCACCTCCAAGAATAGTTGAGCTAGACGACCTTCGTTGTTCGCGCCTTTTACCAGGTATTTCACACCGTCACGCTCAAGGCGATATTTGCCCGCTAGTAGCGTTTTTTTCTTGGTCAGACCTAAATAGTCATACTGCTTGACACGAGCGCCAGAACTGCCAAATGTGAGCTGATTCTGAGCACTCTGGTCATATAAACTGACAACTACCTGATTATCTTGTTTAACCCAGCTATCTTTAAGAGATCCCGATGGACCTCTCACTGGCGTGCTTTTGTAGAGGTCAAATAACTGTCTCTTCCGAATCGAGTTCATCTATCCATACTCCTAACCGCCTATTGGCATTTAAAATTGACGCCACACGTGGTGGCATTGTGTCAAGATAGCTTGTAGAAACACCCGAATAGCTTTCTGATGCCAAGCCTTCAACTCCGAACTGATTGACAGCAATCACAGACAAACTGATAACTGCTGATTCTAACTGTGCATTGAGCTCAGCTTGATTAGTGTCAGCCAATACTTCCAGAGTCACATCATCTATAATCGCCTGTAGTTTTGCATCGGATAACTCAACTTCCTCATCTTCAAGTCTAGCTTTCAGACGGTTTAATAAAGTAGATTCTGCCATGGCGTTACCTACTTTTTACCCTTTTTAGCTTTAGGCTCATCTTTTGGCAAATCTTCACCATCAGCTTCAGGAGCTTCAGGAATTTCAGGAATTTCAGGGATTTCTTCACCGTCTAATGCAATCAAAGGTTTATCCTTCAAAGATTCGTGGCGACCTTTGTTGTCGTTAGAAAGAAGCTCTTTAATTCGCTCTTCATCAGTCCCGACATATACATCGCCAACACGATAAACACGATTATCATCTTTCAAGTCAGTAAATGCTTGAATTACTTTATATGATATTGTTGCCATTATTATATCCTCCTAGATTAAGCGCCAGCAACTTCATATGATACGTAAATCGCTGGACGTGCTTTTTGCAATACAATTAAATCATAGTAGTCAGTGCCTTTGATTGTGTCACGATTGCCGTCACGGTCAGTTGATGCAGGAATGAGAGTCACATCGTTGTATTTCTCAATTGGTGCAGCAACTTTCAAAGGTACTAGGATAAAGTTAATGTTTTTAGTCGCATCAACTTGCAAGCGATCTTTAGCAACTTTGATGATTGGGATATCATTATCTAGCATTGCAACTTTACGATTAATTCCCGAAATGTTCACTTCGTTAGTTGTGAAAGTTTTAGAAACTTTGTCATTATTTTTAAGAGCTTTGTAATAAGCGCTTGATGCGAACATTACGAATGGTCCGACCACTTCTGCATCTGTCATATACTCTTCTGCGTTGTCGAAAACAGTAAGAGAATTAGCTGTCGTCACAGTTTCAACAACTGTTTTACCGACATATTTGCTTTCTGTATCATCAGTTTCAGCAGGTTTGAAGGCGGCTTCGAGTAAGCGTGAGACAGCCGTTTTGTCTTTTTCAGGAATCGCGATAAGTCGTGCATGCTCTTCGATAACAGCTGCGACGTTATACGAACCATTTTCTGATTGGTCTAGAACATCGAGGTCATAAGCCATCCAGCGTTCTTTTTCGAGTTTGACGGTTTCTTTCGAAACGTCAATTTTTGAACGCGTGTTATCAGAATTCCGCTGGTAGTCACTGGCTACAAATCCTTTCATTTTATTGATTCTTACTTCCTTAGCGCCTGTAAAGTCAGAATCGGTAACGTCACTTGCGCCTCCTTTGAGTACTTCCCAAACTTGTGAGTCTGCTGCAAATTCTTGGTCAACCTTCGCGAGGTCTTTACTGTCTAAAATAACTGGCATTCTTTATTCTCCTTTTGTTTTTTCATAAGCCTGCTGGATTTTGTTACGCCATCCATCAGCCGTGCCATCGCCTGCTACTCTTGGTTTCACAGGCGTTTTGTCCTTCATGATTTCAGCAACAATTGATTCCCTGAAAGCTTGCATCATGCCTTTAAACTCATTGAATTTTTCCTGAGATACATCCTCTTTCGTATCTGCAATGAATTTAGCAAACGAATCAGGCAGCTTTTCATCGCTCAACATCTTACGAGACTTGTCAACTGCATCACGTTGCGCTACGTCATGCTCAAGTTTTTCAAGTTTAGCGATACGTTCCTGCTCTTTCTCAGCTACTGAAAGTTTGGCCACACGATCCTTTTCTTCTTGATCAGCTTGCCACTTTGCAAAACGTGCATTAATGATACCGTCAACGTCAGCATCAGAATATTTTTTATCAGATGCTGGATCAGTTGGCGGTGTAGACTCGTTAGGTTTTGCTGGTTCAGCTGGCGGATCTTGTGGTGCGGGGTCAACTGGTGGTACGTCTGGATCAGCAGGATGTGCAAACATCTGCAAATTCATAGGCAATAATTGTTGTTGTTTCATTTTCGTTTCCTCCCATTGCTTTTAGCGTGTATCAATGCTTGCACGTTCCCATAAAGTTTACTGTCATTCATGCCTGGACAAATAAAGTTTTAAACTAGCGCATATCCTGCTGTACTTGTGTTGTTGAATACAGCCTTACGAGTAACTCCGGTTGCTTTCCTTGTATAAGTAAAGCTGAAACCTGTGGTAGTTGGTCTAAAATCTTCTACTTCAAAAAAGTGATAAGTTTGACCATTGTTTGTAAATACGATTAGTTCCATTTTGTTGCCCTCCTTTGAGCATAAGAAAAGCACCTGCCATTAACAAATGCTTTATTTGTGTATAAAAATAGCACCCAATCATTTGACTGTGTGCTTAGTAATTAGTTACTTCATTTTTTTCATTTGGAATAATACTTTGTTCCATCAATTGATGGTAATCTTCATATTCTTTCTTAGCCCAATCAGGGGCTGTGTCCAGAATGCCATCATCTGTCCAATATTCAAATCCTTTTGGTGTCATTAACATTGTCTACCAGCTCCTTTGCTAAGTTTTCAAACTCCGTCCTGAAGTCTGAGGCTATATCTCTCGGTGTATCACCGTAGGCTTCTGCAAATAGTTCTGCAAAGCTCTCTGTTTGTTTCCCGGTTTTTCTATAATAACTATTAGCATACCCGCCAATTTTACTAGATAGTACTCTCATGTCGTATTTACCGTCATAATTGTTAATCATTCTAGAAAATACTGCATCTGAGAAACTTCCACCATTAATTTTTGTTAGTTGGAAATCTACATGGTGGCCAAACTCATGAATCATAACATGGTTAAGGTTGCTATTTTTAGAGAACCATCCTGTTTTAATGGATCTGTCAACAACATCTTGTAATTCATTGGTAGTTTTAAAATACTTAACATTCATTCCAAATCTTACAGGTGTATTGTCACTGACCATCCTAGAATAAAATGCGATAGCATCTTTAGCCTTTGATACTGGTATAGCTTCTAGGCTAGGTATTTTTTGAGGTAAAGCTTTATAAAGTGTTTTGAAATTATAAAGAATATCATGCGCCTGATTTAAGGCCAGTTCACTTAATTTAGTACGCGGTGTTTCAACTATATCCATACCAAAGTCTGTTTTTAGTTTTTGTATGGCAACATCCCTGCTTAAGTTTTGATGTATGAAAGTCTTCGGGAACATATCCCTTGTACTGTCATTATACACCTTTTCAAGAGAATTATCATCATCTTTACCGCTAATTTCAGCTTTTAGTCTCCGAATTTCTTCACCACGTTTTTCAGCAGCTACCATATCAATCACAGGCACCATTGTACAACGACAATTAGGGTGCGCTGGAATATCTGGTAAGCTGTCAATGTCATATTCTTTACCATTGCGCTTACGACAGATTTTACTGGTCTTGTCATCCATTGTAGCAACCCAGCGCAACTTCTTATAGCCTTTAGCCTTGTATGACTCTATTTGACCTTGATTAAGCGCGTGCATATATTCCGTGCGAACAAGTCGCTGAGTTTGACCTCTTCCTACATCAATACGATTATCAATGACATTTGCGACTTCATAGATTGACTTACCTTGAATAATTCCATTGGTCAGTTCTGACTTTAAAGCATTGATTAACTGGGCTTTATTCTTCCAGATTCTATCTGAGAAATTAGCGTCATGCCAAGGATGCTTAATCAATTCATCAATCGCACCTTTATTCAAGACATTCGTGTTCAGCACATCCGCAGCTGCTTGACTCCCAATAAGCGTTGCGTGTTGCAAGGATTGCTTGGTGTAATCAACCTCTTTAGAACCAAGCTGTATGATTGAATCATTGATTTGCTTTTCAATCTTTTGCAGATTGTTATAGCGATAAAAGTCAGAGATTAATGGCTTTTCATTATTAACTTTTTGATAGGCATCAAATATTTCAGCTTTAATATCCTTTGAGGCTTGCTCGTAGACTGACAGCCATTGTCTTGTTGCCTGCTCATTCTCGTTGTAAGCTTTGTGTAGCGGATTCTGTAGCCTTTGTTGCCAATAAGTCAGCTTCGCCATTAGCGGTCACATCCTCTCTAACAGGTGCTGGTACAAAGCCATTATTGGCAGCATCTTCTTGTTCCTGTGCTATCGTCTCTAACTCAGTTTTGACATCAGGTACGATATCATCACCAAGTTGCGTAAGCTGAGTAGATTTTGAAGTGATGCCATTCAACATCTGAACAAACTGCGCAATCTCCTGTGAGTTCTGAGGTAAGTTTGCCTTGAACGTGATGCCGATCGTCAGCGGATCAAATACCTCAGATTTTGTTGACAGAAATCCGCTAATCATCTGAAGTCGTTTAAATAAGGCCTTTTTCATCCACTTGACTTTTTCCAATCGTATCTGTTCAAGTCCTAACAGTTTGTACCTGATAGCAACACCAGAAGCATTATTGGCAAAATTTTGATCACTCATGTCAGGCACGAATGATAGCTTATGAATATCTGAATCAAGTCGATTCTTGATATTCTCAGCGTATGCGTCGTTGATATTCTTAACTAACCAAGTAACATCTCCGCCATCGCTGACCTTAAAACCACCAGCCTCTTTTGCGTCCTGGATATCTTTCTTAGTTGTAGCGTTTAAGTTTCTGAATACCATCATGGCATCAGTGTTGTCAGTCAAGTCATTCACACTGTTAGACACTGATAGATTATAAGCGTCATTCATAGTAATAATTGGCTCAAAGTCTCCTTGTTCCCAACGGTTATTCTTAAACTGAATAACTGGACAAGCACCAATCTTGTGAGGTTCTTCATCTTCTTCAGTGAGAGATGGTACATTAATCTCTGACTTGATAGTGTTAAAAGAACTTCTAGTACGAGTGTATGAATAGACGCGTCTAGATGTATCGTCATAGACTGTCATAGTGACTTTAATCTTATTACCCTTCAAATCATCTTCATCAAAGACAATTGCATCAGTCACACTTTCACGTATCTTGCCATCTGTAATCACCATGACGTTCATAGGGTCGACAGCTTCAAAGCAATAGTTGCCTTGTTCATCAAGCCATTGTAATTCATATGACTCGCCATAGATCGACATGAAAAGCAGATGATCGCTATTGACAGATGGCTCTGAGTTAAAAGAAAAGATGTCAGACAAATCTTGAACGTCTTCCATCTTCGTATAATTCACATTGCCTGTATAACCAGTAACGATCGTACTGATGTATCTAGGGAAGTTGTGGACAATCTTTGCGTCCTTCTTACCTTTGCGGTTAGCTTTCCGCAAGATATCATGGTTACCTTTGTAAGCATTCAGCAGCTTCTTTAATCGAGGCCTGCGATTCATAACGTGGCTTTCATATAATTTTCGTGCTTCATCAAATGTTAGCATGTTACTCCTTATCTAAATCCAAACTCTGAGATGTCAAATGACTCAAGCTTAGTACCTGTCGCCATTGTTTCAGCAATACCTGTCGTTGCGTCTGGTGCATCATCATGTTTGTTTTTGCCTGTTTTCTGGTAAGTTGTCATTGCCTGGTAGTATTCTGGGAAACGAATCCGCCAATCATGCGGGAAACGGACATACTGCTCAATCCAGTGACTGTTTGAGTATATTCTTGATTCTTTGTTGGTGCTTTGATAGAAATCATCAACCGAACATGAGACTTTACCTTGGATTTTATCTTTGACAGACCTAGCAAAAGATCGACCGCCATTATTGCGCTCGATCCTTGATGAATTTACTTTGTTATTAACTAATTGGTCAGCTACCGCAGTCTCTGTATACTCCATTGTCTTCTGAGTATAGATAACATCCAGCACATCCATGAAGCCTTCAGACGTTTCACCCCACACAATCGAACAAAGATAGTCCTTACCAGTATCAGCCGTATCGCAATAGTGCCAAATCTTTCGGTACTCAGACCTTGTATTGTAAGTTTTAAACTCTCCATACAACCTACCTTTGATGTCAATTGGCTTTTGCTGATAGTTTGCGCTCGCAATGTCAGAACCCATTGTCAGGACTTTACGTTTATAGTCCATTAGACTTAGCACTTCTTCGCAAAGCATTGTATCAGTCTTTTCGTCATGAGCTCTAAAGTTGATATGCTTGACTCGGTAACCTGTTTTAGGCAGCTCCCTCAAAGCTCTACCAGCTAAATCTTCACTGTGCCAGCGTGTCATATTGATAATAATTTTACCGCCTGATTCGAGCCGTGAAAGCATTGTGTTAACAAACCAATCCCAATGCTTATCAAGCACCATAGCATTGTTTGCTTCTTCAGCATTCTTGATAACGTCATCTATGATGATGATATCAGCACCAAAACCCGTTGCTGTACCTGTTGGGGAAGTTGCAAGATAATTATTATAGCCGTCTTCTAAGCTCCATAGGTTCATCTTAGCGTCGCCATATTTGATTTTTGCATCAAACACATCAGAGTAGACAACTCTAGTAATATCTGCTTTGTTTTCTTGAATGGTATCTCTGACATTTTTAGCGAAAACAGTTGATAGTGTTTCGTTGTATGAGCCTGTCATAATCTTTTTAGTGTGATCATTACCAAGAACCCACTCAACGAATTTGCCAAGCGTTAGAGATTTGCCATGACGTGGTGGCATATTCAAGACCAACACATCATGTTCATCATCATTAAGAAATGACTGAAACTCATTACAAACCTCAAGCAGATATTTCCTATCACGCTTATAAAACTTTGGCATCATCAAATTGCAATAGTCAAAGAAAAAACGCTTAGATAGTTCAATCTTAGCGCCTATAGCTATTTTATCCATCACGACTTGCCAACTTTCTCAATTCCTCAACTGATAAATCAGAAAATGGGTTATTGACATTAAGATTGCCAGTGACTTCAGTCTCTTTCTTATCACGCCATTCTTGAGGTTTACGATTTTTAAGCCAAAATATTTGAGCTGTGGTGTCAGGTGCAACCTGCTTAGTCACTTGTTTAGTAACAGTTAACCCTAAGTCCGTTAGTTCTTTAGTAGTTTCAACATATTCATAGCCTAGTGCTCGCTTGAGTAGTGCATTTTCAACTTGACGGTCAATAACTTCTTTGCCCTTTTTTAGGACGGCAGAAATAGCAGAAAACTTCTTTTTCCAGTCTGTGAAAGTTCGTTCTGCTACTCCCATATTCTCTGCAATCTGCTTATCAGTGAGACCATCACGGGCCCAGCCTTCGATTTTCAGTAATCCTTCTTCTGTAATCCACTCAGTGTACTTCGCCATATTCTCACCTCCAATCTACCAATCTATACAAAAAGCCACAGCGTATGCCATGACTTTGATAGTTTATATGTAGTTTATTATTTATTGTTTTTCAAAAATTTGCGGCTCTTGTTTTAAAAGTTCTTTAATCCTCTCCTCTGCATTTTTACTGCGATTATATTGCGTACTGCCATGTACTTTTTGTACTATCCAATCTTTTTGCTTATAAAAATCATTTATAACTTTAAAATTTTCTATTATTTCTCCACAGGGATGCGAACGTTGATCAATCACAGTAGAATGTTTTAGTATATTTACAAATTTATTGTTTTTTCCTGTAAAAACTTCACTCATTTCAAAGATAGCATCTCCGCCAATCCAACTATGCTTTTTAACGTATGTTACGTTATTTTCATCTTTTGAAACAATATAAATGTTTTTTAGTTTTAAGTTTTCCTTTTTAGGTAAACAAAATTCAAATAATTTGTTTGTTTTCAAATATGAAACTATTTCACTTCTAAAATACTGCTCTACTCCATTTATATTTGCTTCCAATAAAATACAGACATAAGGCGAAAATTCTCCGCTAATATACTCAGTCTCAAGGCTAAAATAATATACTTCAGCATCACTAAGTTGTATTAGAGTGGCATTTTGTTCTTTATATTTGGCCATATTTGAACTTCTCAATGATTCTCTTCGGTGTTTCTTATCAAATAACATTTGAACTATAACAAAAAACACCGCACCTAATGAACCAATTCCACTAACCCAATCCGCTACACTTCCCCAGTCTACATTTTTCATTATCAAATTCCCTTTCTTATATGTTAATTATACAAGAAAAGCTAGGCGAAAAAAAGCAACCAGTGCTCAATCACTAATTGCCCCTTTCTTTTGAATTCCATGATACTAATATACCACACTTAATGGGGACACAACTACCCCTTTTTGTGTCCCCATCGATATTTTTTTAAAAAGTTATGCCACGCTGCATTGCGAACTGCTCTAAAATGCCATATCTGACGGAATATATCTGTCTATAGCTAATATTTAGATATACTGTGCCTATCGTTGGCCAATCATAATAACTGTTCATGCCCCAAAAGCATTCATGAATAATCTTCTGCAAATCTGGGGACAACCCACTCACAGTACGCTCAATATCTTTTGCCAACTGTTCATAGTACTGATAAGCCTTATTGCCTTCTTTTTTCATGAGCTCATCAAGTGGAGGCTCTGACTTCTTGCGACTGCCTTTTATCCACCAATTTTCATCAGTACCACGATTTAACTCAGCTGTGACCAATGCCTCAGCTTTTAGCCGTGGAATTTTAGGATACATCCTCAGTTCTTCCTCTAGCCTTGCTAGAGTCTTACGGCTTAGTTCCTGTTTTTTTCTAGCCAATTTTACATCCCCCACCAAATCTTACTAAGCAACACTAGCAACAACGAAAATGCTATAATTGCCAGCGCAAGTAATATCAAGACAATTATAGTACCGAATAAAGCTGCCAAGATGTTGAATATTTTATCTTTCATTCGATTACCTTAATCCCAATCTCTTCCAATTCTTGATTTTTCAGTATCGTCGAATATGCCGATAAATCCATCTGTTGCGACAATTCTTATTTCAATTGATGGGTCACCGTCATCTTCTGTAAATACAACAGGATCTCCCACGTATACGCCATTTTCTCTTTGCTGATTATCTACATATATGCCAAGCACTCTTGACAGATCATCAGATTGCAATTGTTCTTTAGAATATTCTAGTGCTTTTATAAAATCACTAATTTTTGTTATTTTCATTTGATTACCTCCTTAAACACCAAAGTGCCTTGAGCTGCCTCTGTATCAAAGTGTCGCAGCCCAACTGATTCATTTGTTTCAATCAATTTGATCTCGGCCATTTTGATTTTGCAGTGCTTGTCATACTTTGCCAAAAATCGTTTGATCTCAGGAATTGTATTAAAATACCACTCATTCCCATTCCAGATAACTTCGTCAAAATCACTGAAATGATATTCAAAAGCTACTTTATACTTCCTGCCTTCTTTGATGTCGCTCATTCTTTCACCTCCGCTTTTACAGCTTCCATCAGTGCCTCTTGCACTGTAATTTTTATATGTCCTCCCTAATCTCAATTTCCACACGTGGATTCAATGAGTATCGTTTTTTAGAACTCAATTCACTGATCTGATTGTCATCTTCATATGCGTGACCATTAATTGAATCAAGCACTGACTTCTCAAGATTATCTAAGTCAGGCTTTTTGACAACAATTATAGTTTCATCTTCAAGTGCCTGTTTATTTTTCTTAACTTTAGATATTGCCAAAGGTGGTTTGATGAAAAATATCAACTCCACTTTTAAAGCAACCCCTGCATCAAACTTATCTAATCCATACGTCAACCATTCTTTTAGAAACTTCTTTTTCCATGCCGTGTATTCTTTTGGCATGTATGGCCTACCTTGCCTAGTAAACCTAGGTCTTGGAGATGGATAAGGATCTAGATTAATTACTACCATTAAACTTCTCCAATGCATTTTCTAGAATTAGGACTTTTAAATCTTTTTCAAAATGATTTAGAAAACATGGTTTTTTCAAGGATTCATTTGCTGCAATGTAAGCCAATAGGTATGCCAACATAGAGTGATTATCTCCTGTTCCGTATTCAACCGATAATGGTTCAAACTTTTCTTCTGTTTCCTCATAAGTGAATGTAATATTGATTTGTTTAGGCATTTTTATCCTCCAGCAACTTCCCACATCTAACAGCTAATGCTGCAGCACTGTCAGATATTTTCGTCCAATCATTTGCCAATCTCAAAAGTGGCGACTGGTTTTGATCAGTGTTAAATTTATTGAGTAAATCTTCAAAATTAAAATCAGGCATTTTTCATATCCTTTCGTGATAATTTGTATTTATCCTATTTTTTCCAAAGCCTCTTGCCTGATACGGTCGAGCTCTGTCTGTTCTTCTGGCGTTGTTTCCTTGACGTAATTCGGCTCATACCAATCAGGGACTTCACTGCCAGCTGTTGGTGTTGACTGCACGGTCTGGTAATCAAGATAAGCTTCATCAGTGATGAACGTCGCTTGGTTTTTCAAAAATTTAAATTCTTGTGGCGTTAGAGTTTTAGCAACTACTGCCATATTTTTAGCACCGATCATCAGCTTACTGATCTCAGCTTCAGATAAATTCTGAAATGCTTCAAGCGCTTCACGTTTTTTCGTTTTCTTTGGGTAAAGATCCGAATACTCTTTAAATTTAGTTTTGATTTGCCTGTTGTGCAAAGTTTCTGATTCTGAAACAGATTCGATTTGATCTAAAGTTGGCTGATTTATTCCTAATACTAACTCTTTATCTTTATCTATATCTTTATCTATATCTAAACCTATATCTGGGGGTGTCGGTTGGGTGACACCTTGGGTGACATCTACTACACCAAACGACAAACCAGTGGTATACCTGAATTTATAACCCTTTTCAACCATTTCTTTTTTGGCAGATTTATGAATTGATTCAGAATATCTTTCTTTTCTCAAAGTGTTGTTTGCCGTCCAATCAATGATAAAGACAATTTTTCCATCGCTTGTAAAATCGATCAATTTTTTATCACTTAAAAGTTTCAGGTCATCAGTACTGCCAAAACCCAAGTAATTGAGCTCTCGCCTTACACTTGCGACAATTCCGTCATCATCAGCGATCATTCCAAAATGAAAATATAATAGTTGGCTTGTTGGCGGTAGATCAAGGAACATATCACTTCTTACGATATCTGCCGAAAACATTCTTTTCTTAGCCAAGTCCCATCTCCTTTCTTTCCAATTTCTCCTTCTCGTAATCAAACACTGCTTTCAACGCAAGGAGTAAAATTTCCTTTGTGTCGCCGTGGGCTGTGATTATTTCGATGTCAAGCGGTTTATTTTTGCGATTGGTTTTTGTAATATCGATGATTACTTTTGCCATTTTTAACCTCATATCGGGCCCTTCCCCCGACGGCGTGCATCGTATCATGCTGGATAGGCACGCTATCGCCCTATGTTCAGCCCTATCGACGTTGTGAGTTTGCACTGCGTATTAATTACAAAGTAGAAACTCTGACATATTCGCCAAGTCTCCGATAACAGTTTAACGAGATTGCCCAGCTCGTTAGTTTTTAATAAATTTCGACTTTGTCTGTTAGGCCATGCGATTTGCAGTAGTTGCAATGTTTACACGGTGTTGCTTCTGCAATTCCTTTTTTGACCGCATCAAGTTTGCTGATAATAGTTGACAATTCGGCCAATTCATACTTTAATTTTTCGTCAGACTGAAAGACAATAGCCCTAGTGTCAGGTATATCTTCTTTTGTCACTGCATAAATGATTGGTGTGAATTCTTTACCGTATTGTTGATAAAGTAACTCTTTATAAGTCGCCATCTGCAAAACATAGCCATAAACCTCAAACCAACGCATTTTGGCCCGATATTCATCGCTCCAGATAAGATCGTCAATTTGTGATTTAGTAGTCTTGATATCGACGAAATATCCGCCATCGATGTTCAAACAATCAATTTTGCCCTTAAAGTCAGTCCCGTTTATCACACCAGTGACAGCAACTTCTTTTTCTCCGACATAATACTTAGCAAACTGTTCGTCTGATTTTAGTGCCTCAATCATTGTTTCAGCAACTTTAAAATCTTTTTTCAGTTGTCCTTTTGTTGCACCGGTTTTGGCAATCATAGTCGAACCGTTTTCAGATTTAAAAGTATCGTGAACTTCTTGACTTTCAAAGTAGCTGTGGACGTAATTTCCAACTAAAAGAGGTGTGCTATCACGGTCTTCTGACCACTCCTCAGCAAGTTCTGCCACGGCTCGTGCTTCACACTCTCTAAATCGCTTGTATTGGCTGATACTCCAGTAAGCACGGCTACTCTCCACGCTATAATAATCTGCACCTAGTAAATCTTTATCCATCACTCATCTCCAATCGTTTTGAACGAATCAACCTTGAAACCGAAACCATGAGATGTTAGCAAGGATTTAAATTCATCTTTGCGAGACTGAGATTCAAGATCAATCGTGATTTGAAGCCTTGCGGGATAATTAGATCCTGATTGCTGTGGTGCATGATAAACTGGTTGTGCCTGACCGACATGCCCAACATTTTGGCTAGATTGTTGCGGTGTTGTCACTGGCTGATTAGTCACGCCCATCTCTTTTTCTAAACGTGATGTCTCATACTCTTGTTTTTTACGTTCGATCTCGGCTTGCGCTTCCTTGGCTGCTGCTTCACGTTCTTTTCGTCTACGATCAAGCTCGACTTCTGCGGCTGCATCGTCCTTGATGAATTTTTTGATCTCGTCGACTGTTTTACCTTGGTCGTAAAAACGAATATAAGATGTATCTGATAGATTGCTCAACTCCGCAAATCGTGAAATAGTTTGCTTGTCAGTTTTAACTTTTTCAATCCTAGCAACTTCATCGGTAACAATAGCTAAGATACCTTCATTTGCGCTTTTTGTAAGATTATTCATTTTTGTAAAGTTTGCCGCCTTTACAAATTCATTGACCCGATTTTCAAATATTCGTGGGTCAATTTCTGTCTTATCGGTATATTCACCGAAAGCATTTCGCACGATCTCTGCACGCTCGCTTTTAATTACCTCATCAGCTTCATTTATTTTAGAATCAAGCTCTGAAATACTTTCAATAATTGGTGCTTCAATTTCATCAACGACTTTTTTAAACTCGTCATAAGGTTCATTGATCTTGTTTTTCACATCTTTCCGACGATCCTCAAGCGTGTTAAACATTCCGTTTAGTTTTGCCCGCATATCTCTAGCATCTGTTATTGTCTCTACAGTGACGACATAATTTTTAGACTTCTCGACAAGTTCGGATACCTCTTTTTCAATTTCACTTCTACCATCAATTTCAATAACAGATGGCGTGTAATTTACTTTAATTTCGCTCATTTTAAAAATCCTCAATTCCTAGACTTATTTGTTGTTGTTCTGGTTGTTCATCTGCGCCTATAGTCTCGCCTGTTTCATTGTTTACGAAAACTTCTGGTGTTGTTGCACCAATGAGATCTGAAAGGGTCTCAGGGGCGCTGTCAGGGGTCACATCAACAGCATGTGCTGTCTTATCTTCTGTCTCATTATCAAAAACAACAGCTTGTTCCATTTCTTGACTAAGAGGTGCATAGGTGCCGATTAAAGCTTTTAATAGCGTTTTTTGCGCCATCGCATCAAAGTCTGTTTTCCACGGACCTCTAGCGAAAGATTTTGAAAATCGTTTGCCGTGTGTATAAACTCTGTCATAATCCCAATAAATCAGCTTTTTAAATCCATTGACAAGTTCGAGTGTTGCAAAATACCCGACGACATTTCCAGATCCTTTTACAGTAAAATCAACCTCAAGTTTTTCAAAAAGTGTGTCAAATGACTTGAACTGATTTTCATAAATCACACCGCTATTGATATTTTTGATCTGTCCTGATCGAATTGCTAACTGAATCAAACCTTTATATCCAAGCTGAAACTGTGCTTGTTGACCATAAGGGACAATGTATGCAAAACCAAGACTCGGATCAATTGCTAGATTAAGCGTAGCGGCTTTCATAGCAGCCTGCATGATTGATTGTGGATTTGCATTTGCTAGTAATTTGTTGTCATTTGCGATCGATAAAATACTCGTCACAAATTGCTTTGAACGTTCGCCCATCACTTCGGTGAATCTATTCACAACTGCAGGGCTATTGAAAAAATCTTTTGTTGATAATTGATTTGTCATTTTATTTTTCTCCTAATTTCTAAACATCTACAGAAAACCCAGCGTCTTCTAGTATTTCTTCAATTTTCACGACTAAACCCTGATAATCTGTATAGCGGTTTTTCTTAAAGCTAATGATTTCATCAGCTATTTCCTGTGCTGTTATTGGCATAATCCAAACCCCCAAATTTTAGGCGCAGCTTCCAGCATCTCGTACCGTGCTAACTTCGCTATAAGCCGTTCATTTTCTGACTCAAGCTGACCACAGTACAAATCTAAATCTCTGAAAGCTACTCTCATTTGCTTAGCCTCAACTTGTAGACGTTTGATTTCACGACTTTGACCTTCGTTATTTGCCAACAACAAAGCATGTTGGCTCGTTTCAAATTGTGTCATTTGATTCCTTTCTAGTAATCAACCCAGAACATATTTTTTTCTGCTTCAGCACTCATCCATGCGCTATAAATTTTCCGGTTGATATAAACTTCTTGGCGATTGACTTTAGCATATCCATTCTTAAATTCAGAATCTCCAGCTGTCATGGCTTTCATTCTAGTTTGATAGGCTGTTTCACCAAGGTTAAATTCTTCTTTGAATTTCTTTTTAGATATCCAATTTCCATCAGATAAATCTAATGCCATATAATCCTACTTTCTGTGGTATAATTTGTGTATATTAGTTTTTAGTGAGCGCTTTCCAGAGCGCTTTTTTTGTTACCTGAATTCATCTAAGCTGATATCAAGCGCATCAGCTATCTTGACCATCAGCTCAAAACTAGGACTTTTAGATTTTCCAGTTTTTAATGACGATAAGGCTTGATGACTAATTCCAGCCAATTTTGACAATCTATAAACAGATATGCCTTTTTCTTTTAATTTAATTTCAATCTTCAACCACAACATATAGTGTCTCCTTTTTGTTTGTTAGCGTTTTCTATCGCAACATGTAGTAAAATACATTTGCATACTTTTAAGATAACTGCTATAATTAATTGAATGGTATACGTCACCGGTGTATTTATTCAAATAATTATAGAAAGGGGAAAATATGAATTTTTTTCAAATGCAAAATTTAGAGTATTTATTCAACAAGGAACTTGAACACATTGATAAGATTGTATTCAAGTTAGACGGAGAATTAGCCACAGCCAACTTTTTAAAATACGATGAAAACGGCTTTATTTTAAAAATATATGGAAACGAATTCAGAAAATTGTATACTAGAGATTATAGTTACGAAAATGAAACTTACGGCACATTTCGTACAAAGTATGGCTATAGTTATAGAAAAGCAGATTGGATGGAAAACCCTCTGTTTTCTTTGATAACATTATCTGATTTCGTTAAAGAGCTAGATGTTATTCAAAATGATTCTAAACACTTGCTCTATAATTTACATTTTTTGAACAGCGGTAAAAAATATGATTTTTATCTAGTTGACGAAAACTACGACTTTGAAGTAGTATCTCTTACAAAGGTTTATTAATTTTCAACTCTAACTTAAGATTATTGATTTCTTCAATAGTTTTACCAATTTCAAAAGCTTGTTCTGATAATTTTTCGGACAAGTTTTTTAATTTATCAAGTCCATCAATATTAACTACTACATTTACTGTGATAGTCTCTTTTTGGTTCATCTCATCCTCTTTCTAACTAGCTTTATTCTCGTTCAGCAGTAAATTAAACGTCTCGCGTCCGGTTGGTGTGATAAGCGTTTGGCTGCCTTTCCATGCACTAGTAGCACCTTTGCTTTCTTTAATTTCAAACAAAGTCTCGTTATACTGCGCGTAAGGCATTAGCTTACTTTTCTTATCACGATAGATGTACTTATTTTCAAGTAGCCAATTAATGAATTGATTCTGCTTGATTTTCAACATTTTAGCTGTATCTCGGAAATTGGTAAGCAAATTTCGTTCAACTAAGTCATCAAAATACTGTGCCTTTGGTTGCATGATTTGATTTTCAACTGCTAAAGTAGAATTTAAAGCTCTTAATTGGGCTTTTTCTTCTCTCTCTTGCTTAAGTTGCGTTGCCAAATTGATTAGTGTGTCAGGGTTAAGCAACGCTTCTTCAAGCTTAGAATCTGTCATGTATGCGCCGTGTTTGCGGATTGTTGGTAGGACTTCGCTTGTAACCCAACGCTTGAATTGTTTTGCTTCTGGTTTTTTCGACTTCAAGATGAGTGAATATAAACCAGATTCGTTGATGATAGTAATATTTTGACTACCTCCAAGGGTGTCACTTTTCGTTACCCCCTTGTCTTCATCGTCTACATGGTCTGAAAGTGCTTTTCTTGAATTTGAATACCCAAGAATATCAGCGACATTTTTTCCGACAAACCAGGGTTCGTCATTAATTGTGATAATGCGGACATTTTGCCCACTGAAATTGAAATTTTGTAATTCGTTCATGTTGCTCCTTTCTAACTTGCAGGTAGTTGATCTAGTTTTATAAGTTTCAGAAAAACCGAAGTGTCTTCTAAAAAAAGAGTATCCACTGGAACACCTAATGCAATAGCAACTTTTTCAACATTATCATAGCGTGCATTTCTGATGAACTGGATGTCCTTCTCATAGTTTCCTATTGTTTTTTGAGTCAATCCGGTTTTTTTTGCTAGATCAATTTGAGATAAACGATTTAACTTTCTTAAATCCATTACCGCTGTAGCCATAACAAAACCCCCTTTCTATAAAATAAATTCCACATACGTGGTAAGACACTTTCAGGAATCGAACCTGTTCGCCAGTAGTGTCTGCTACAAATAAATGTAAGCATTATCATAACTCCGTGATATAATTGGTTTATCCTAACTAAACTAAATATATGAATGGAGATTTTATGAACCTAGATAGCAACGATATAGAGAACATTTCTAAAATTTTAGGAGAAGAATTAACAGGTTATGCTATCACTCAAATGTTTTCCCAATTGAATTTTATAGACCACGATATTAAACGTGGATTCACTAACACTAAATGGAGGCGACTCAATGAATCTATTGTCGAAAAGTGTATTTTACTTAAAAACGAAAGGCCTCTTTTTGATGTAATAGAATATGTTTCGAAACCAAGTAAATATGTAAATCGTCCAGATTCATGGAGAGAACTATTGAAATCTGTTAATTCTACATTAATATTTAAAGGATACGAACTAAAAGACGATGGGTATGTTTATAAAACCAAAAGCGCTCGAACCTTCACGGAAGCGCAGAAACGCTTAAAGTCACTTAGTGAAGAAATATCTACTCTAAATTTACATGAAAACGTATCAAAATACTGTACCGAAGAACTTCTAAAAGAAGATTATTTTCATGCTGTTTTTGAGGCATCTAAAGGTTTATTTAACAGAATCAGATTGATGTCAGATTCGACGTTAGATGGACAAGCATTAATTGACAAATCATTTGATTTCAAAAAACAACCCCTGATTTTAATTCAAGGAAACAATCTTGGAACGCAAGATGAAAAAAATCAATATTTCGGGTTAATTAATTCAATAAAAACATGCCTATACCTTTACAGGAATCATCAAGCCCATGTTCCTAGGATTTATGATGAACTATCATTGAACGATGCCATAAGAGGATTAATGATAATCTCTCTCGCTAACGAACTCCTCGATCATTGTGTTTCTATTTATGACTTCCATAAGTAATGAATTATATTTAGCAGTAATTTTTGCTAGTTCTAAAATATCATTATCTATTGTTATGCATTTACTATCTTTTGGTATAGATAATAAATCATCTAACTTTTCATTTAGTTTACTTGTAATAACGAAGATTGTATCTTCGTAAGTGTTCCTGATCATATAACTCCTCTTAGCCCAACGGGCTTTTTTATTTACCAAACATCATACTCCTGAATTTAGCTTTCCAGTCCGTCGTACTAGCACCGTTCGATTTGTTTTGTTTGATATGAGTTAATTATACACTTCGGTTTTTCTGAAGTCAAGCCTTAAATTCATAAAAACCGAAATATTTTTCATTTTTTAAAAAAACAACTTCACTTTTTCCGAAATATATGTTAATATATACCCATACTAAAAGAAACAGGTAAATGCTATGACTAATAATTTTTTTGCCTCTAATTTAAAATATTTAAGGCAACGAAATAACATTGAACAGCTCGAACTTGCTGAGAGGCTAGGCAGAAAAAGTCCATCTTCAATAAGTGAATGGGAAAAAGGTAGGTACACTCCGAAAGCTGGGGTGTTAAGTGATATTGCAAAATTATTCAACGTACCTCTTTCTAAACTTATGAACGAAGATATAACGAAATCTTCTATAACTACACTAGATAAGATAAGCCATGTAAGTTCTGAATTGCATCCACACCGTCAAGAAAAGGTTCTAGACTTCGCACAGGCAGAACTGACTGATCAGAATAAAGAAAATACAATCAAGTTATTTCCTTATAATGTTCAGGAAAAGTTATCAGCAGGTACTGGTTATGATTATGATGGAAATGGCTCATATGATGTAGCGTATTCTGATAAAGAGATTGACTATGACTTTGCCTCATGGGTGTTTGGTGATTCAATGCTTCCGGATTACCCCAACGGAGACGTAGCACTAATTAAAGTGTGCCCCTTCGATTATGATGGTGATGTCTATGCAGTGGACTGGGATGGCCAAAGTTATATCAAAAAAGTTTATAAAGAATCTGATGGATTGCGTCTCGTTTCTACTAATGAGAAATACGCTGATAAGTTTGCAGCTTTTTCAGAAGAGCCACGGATTATTGGTAAAGTTGTAGGTAGCTTCACACCGATTGAAAAATAGAGAGGTGTAATCATGAAAATAGGAATTAGAAAACCCAGTATCAAGAAAAGCATTAAGGCCAGAACAACTGGAAAAATAAAACGTAAAGTTAAAAATTCGATAATACCTGGATACGGACAAAAAGATATCGGGTTTATAAAATCACCAACAAAGTCAATCAAAAATAAAATATATAAGAAAACTACATTTAGTTTCTGGGACTTATTTAAATAAAAAAATCGTGCAGATAGGATCCACGTTAAAAGCTGTCTTGAAAGGGTAATTATGGAGATTGAAAAAATCAAAGATGATTTAAAGACTCTCGGAAAACGTGTATCTGAACTTAGTGGAAACATAACAAATGAAGAGCAAACAAAAAATGCGTTTATAATGCCATTTTTCCAAGCTTTGGGTTATGATATATTCAATCCACTCGAGTTTGTTCCAGAATTTACTGCAGATGTCGGAATTAAAAAAGGTGAAAAAGTAGATTATGCTGTCGTTACTGATGGTAAACCTCAAATTTTAATTGAGTGCAAATCAGTATCAGAAAGATTAACAAAACACGACTCGCAACTTTTCCGATATTTTGGCACAACTAATTCTAAATTTGCCATATTAACAAACGGGAAAGAGTATCGGTTCTTCACAGACTTGGATGAAGCGAATAAGATGGATTCTACACCTTTTTTGACAGTAGATATTGAAAATATTAGAGATAATCAATTTTCAGAAATAATAAAATTCCATAAAAATAATTTTGATATAGATAAAATTGTATCATCTGCATCAGAATTGAAATACCTTAACATACTCAAGACGTTTCTATCTGAAAACTTAACAGAGCCAACGGACTCATTTTTAAGCTATCTTGTTTCAGAGATTTATGATGGCAGAAAAACTCAAGCAATTCTTGATAGTTTTAAACCTATTATCACAAAAGGATTTAATCAATTTATTTCTGAAAAAGTTAATGAAAAGTTGAGCGCTGCATTAAACACTAATGGTGCATCATCCGAAATTGAATCTGATAATGAATTAGAAACAATAGAAGAACATTCATCCGACATAGTCACAACTCCTGAGGAACTTGAAGCTTATACAGTTGTCAAAATGCTACTACAGGACGTTATTACACCAGATAGAATTTTCTATCGAGACAACAGAAGTTATTTTAATGTAATTGTAGACAACAAGATAACTAAATGGGTATTGCGCTTTATTGTCAAGCCTAGTAAAACGAGTATTGAAGTAAGAGATTGTGGGACTTTTGAAATAGATTCTCCACTTGACATTTCAAAATATACTGTAGAACTTCATGAAGCTGTTGCTAAATTTTTATAAAATTTATAATTAAAATAAAAAAAACGTCACCCATTCCCTCCGCAAAAAGATTGTGTGAAAAATATTGTGCAGACTTGATGTGCGTTAAAAGAACGTAGGACATTATTTATGAAAAAATATAATAATAGTAACCAATTAATCAGTAATAGAATTTTTAACAAAGTTTTATTACTAGGTCTTATTCCACTAACACTACTTTCTATAATTGGATTCTCAGGGTATACTGAAGCAAAAACCAATTCTAATAAAGCAAAAGAAACAATAACTAGTAATATTCAAGTTATCCCTTCAGAAGCTATTTTACCCAAATTAATTGAATATACAAACGCTAAATCGGCCGGACCAACAGAAAACTATTACTGGGAAAATGGAACGGCAAAATTATCCAATTTTGATACTTTAAAAGCAGGTGAGTATAAATTTGAAGCTGATGATAAAGGGCGCTCTAGTACTGCACGTGCTATATTAACATACTCTCAATATGAATCATCTAAAGGTTCTCGTCAGGGACAACCATTAGAACCTCCTTTTTGGCCAAAAAATAATCCTAAAACTGCAATTACTTTTTCTTTAACTGGCAAAACTTATCATGGTTATCAATTCAATAGAAGTCATTCTATAGCAGACAGTTTACTTGGGAAAGATTCTTATACTTCTAATTTTAACTTTACAACTGGAACAAGAAGTCAAAATGTTGGTGCAAACAAAAATGGTGGTATGCGTTACGCTGAAGAACTCGCCGAAAAATACTGGAGATCACATTCAAATACCACTACAACAATTAGCTATCAAACGACACCTCTTTATAATGAAAATGAAACTATACCACGCGGATCAATTGTAGATTTAAAATCATCAGATGGAATTATTGATATTGAAATAGTTGTTATCAACAGTGCAGAAGGTCTAGATATAGATTATAATTCTAATGATACCTCAACTGCAACATCCAAAGCACCTATGCAATCTTCAAGTGAACCTACTACTTCAGTAGAGCCTACACCAGCCCCTGAGCAGCCTGCAGTACCTGATACAAATTACACAACATCTGGTAATTGGACAATTGCTGCACCTGGTATGGTATTTATCTCAAATACTAATAGATACTACTCATCAGTTACAAACCCTCAAAATTACGTTTACACTACACAAGACAACGCAGATGCATCAGGAGCTGTACGTGCGCCTCGTGGAAATCAATACGCTAGACCCTAACAGAATGTAAAAAAACGCCACTCACTCCCCTGCAAAGATTATTTAGAGGAAATAGATTACCACGTCTACTACTACACGCCTGAAAGGTTCTTAAATAGATTTAAACTGTCGGTAGAAAACTTTTACGACATGGCTGAACAGGAGATGGAAAAGGTAGCTTTTGAGTATCGTACTCAGCTAATATATTAAAGTAAAAAAACATTGTGCAAAACTGATCCACGTAAAAAGCTGATGGAGATTATTTATGGAAAAGAAAAATGAAAGTATCGCTATTTCACTAATTGCTTTAATTATTGGAATCCTTGCTATTGTTCTATCATGGGTGCCAATAGTTAACAACCTTGCCGCTATTTTTGCAATTATTGGTCTTATATTTGGGATTATTGCAGTTGTAATTAATCGTAAAAATAAGAAGACTATTGGTATTGTTGCTATAGTAGTATCGATTATCTCATTTATTATAGTGCTGGCAACTCAAACATTTTATTCTGCCAAAATTGATGAAGCATTTAAGACCTCAGACTCTAGCTCTAATATCTCTAAAACAACAGGAAAAGCTACTGAAGAAAGTAAAAGTGAAGCTAAAAAAGAAGATAGTGGTTGGGATGAAGCTACTAAAACCTTCACTACTAATGATGGTGTTTTAAAAATTGATAAAGTAGAAAAGACCACTGATTATGACGGTAAAGCTGCAATAAAAGTATACTTCACATTGACTAACACATCAACAGAAAATAAAAATGCACAAATACTATTCCAAGAATTAACGAGAGTCCAACAAAAGTCTGCTAATACTTCAAATGACCTTCGATATACTATGATGCCGATTGAAAATACTGAAGAAAATCATCTAAACGATAATATCAATCCAAACGGAACGATTTCGGGTTATTATCCATATTCACTTGAAAATGAAACTGATCCTATTCAATTCCTATTTGAAAAAAATTATAAGGCAGTAGCAACATATGAAGTTGCACTAAATTAAAGTAATCAAAAAAGCGCCACTCATTCCCTCGCCAAATAATGTGGGCGAAAGATTGTACTTGGATGAGTTGTTGAACGATACGCTGAATAAACCAAAAACTAATATTAAACATTGAGTTTTAGTGTATAATGGATGTATCTTTATTTTGGAAGGCTGAAAATGGATTTAAATAATTTAAATAAAACAGAGGTTGAAGAACTTCTAAAAGTACTTAAATATCCTAAAAACAAAACTACTTACAGCAAAATATATCAAGAGTTAACATCTTTTGCAAGTTCAATAAAAGAAGATTTAATGGTCTATGATATTGATTATGACCTAGAATATAAACTCCACATTTATAGGGGTAAATATGAACAAAGCCGCTTTAGTATCAGCATTCGATTTAAGGAAAATAATAAACATTTATTGAGATTGGATGTAAATCCATCTAATATACATGAAAATCCAGACGGTTCAAAAATCACAGGTTCACATTATCATTTATATTCAAATAATTTTGAAAAGGTTGACCGAGTGGCAACTCCTATCCCAAAAGGAATGTTTCCGAATCTCGACACTATCATAGAAGCCTTCATAGATTTTGAATCATACGTAAACATAAAATCATAGAAAGGTGTTATTATGAAAAATTCTGAAAAGCTTAAAAAAGTATATTTTGATTGGTTATTTAAAGAATACACTTATTCAGATTTAGATAATTCAATTGTTAAAATAGGTACACCATTTCTTGATAATGATTTTGACTCAATAATTATGTATGTTAAATTTATGAAAAATGATACTTTGACACTATCAGATGATGGTTGGACTATTAACAATTTAGAAAGTAATGGGATATCATTTAGTGGTCATTCAAAACGGCTAAATAAAATATTGGACGACATTGTTTCTAGTTTAGGAATTGAAAGAGGTCAGGATAATGAATTATTTGTAAATACTAGTGTAGATAGATTTCCTATTGTAAAGCAAAGATTATTACAAGCTATTATGAAGGTTAATGATCTAGTTTTTTTGAATAATGATAACACTAAAACAATTTTCTTTGAAGAAATATCTGAGTTCTTGAAAAAGAATGATATTCTATTTTCCGAAAGGCCTTCGTATAGCGGTAAAAAAGGTGTTACAGTTCAATTTGATTTTTCTATACCTGTAAAAAACGGTGAGGAAAGGCTGATAAGAACAATCAGTAAAGGGAATAACTTGAATAATGCTAAGATATTGACAATGGATACACGAATTATACAAGATTCAAAACCAGCTAAATTTTACGCATTAGTAGATGATGAAAACAACGGATTTACTAAAAAAGAAGAAACTAAAGTGATATTAGAAGAAAATTCCAAAAATAATATAATATTATTGCCTTATTCAAAATTAAAAGAAAATCCTGAACAACTAGCAAATTATAATTAAAAAATAAAAAGCGCCACTCACCACCTCGGCCAAAAGATTGTGAGTAACGCTTACCAAAAGATAGTAAAGCACACTAAAATATAGTGAGGTTTTACTATACCCATTTTACCACAGAAAGGAGCATATGCCAATGTGGATAGAAGATTTATCGAACGGAAAATATAAATTTTGTGAACAATATACTGACAACCTTACTGGACAACGCAGAAAAGTGACTGTCACACTTCAGAAAAATACCAGGGAAACTAGAAATCAGGCACAAAAGCAATTACTAGCTAAAATAAGTAAAAAACAAAAAATAGAATCAAAAATAATTGAACATATAACATTTGGTAAACTATCTGACGAGTGGTTTAATATATACTCCAAGCAAGTACGTCAAAATACCATTCTTGCACTGAAATCTAATATTAAAATGCTAAAATCAGAAATAGGAACTGAAACTATCGTTGATAAAATTACCCCAGCATTTTTGACCAAAATTTTTGAAGGCTTAATGTTCATTGATAACGATATATCAGAAAATTATGCTAAGACGTTGCGATCAAGGTTAAACAATATTTTTGAATTCGCCATAAACCATGGATATTTAAAAGAAAATCCAGTTACTTCAGTTAGAATACCCAGAAAAAAAAAGCCAGCGCATTTGGTTAGTGATTTCTTTTTAGAACAAAATGAATTGAACTCATTGATGAACTATCTCAAGCTACATAACTACCGCTACTATTTACTTTGTCAATGGCTATATCTGAACGGTCTCAGATTTGGGGAAGGTAGTGCCATGTTAAAATCAGATATCAAAATCACTGATGAAAGGCAATATTGTATTGTCAGTGGAACACTAGATTATCACGGCAAAAAAATATCTGATCAAGTAAAATCTACAGAGACCAAAACGAAAGATGGTATGCGAGAAGTCGATTTAAATAGTAAAGCTATAGAAATCTACCATGAGGCACTCAGATTAAGCGATAACAGCGACTTTCTATTTACCACAATAAATAATACACCTATTCAAGCAAATGCCTTAAATTCATTCTTTAGGGAGCATAAAAAGGATATGGGATTTAAAGAAAATAAAAGAATTTCTACTCATATATTCAGACATACACATGTATCAAAACTTGCTGAATTAGGAGTACCACTTCACATGATTCAAAAACGAGTAGGACATGCGAACGAAGGGATCACCAGAGATATTTATTTGCACATTACACAAGCCATGAAGAATGAAACAAAAAATCTACTAGAGAAGCTCTAACAGATTTTTTAATTGATGAAAAATTGCCCCCTTTTTGCCCCCTTTTCGCCAACCAAACAATATTTTATGACTTACAAGTCTTTCTATCCAAACTCCAGACATAAGAAAAACCCTTATCAAATAAGGGTTTCCTACCGACAAATTAACGACGGATTTCTTTAATACGAGCTGCTTTACCTTGAAGGGCACGCAAGTAGTAAAGTTTCGCACGACGGACTTTACCGTAACGTACTACTTCGATTTGTTCAACACGTGGTGTGTGGATTGGGAAGATACGTTCTACACCAACACCGTTTGAAATTTTACGAACTGTATAAGTTTCTGAGATGCCTTGACCTTTACGGGCAATTACAACACCTTCGAAAATTTGGACACGTTCCCGAGTTCCTTCGACAACTTTAGCGTGAACACGCACAGAGTCACCAGGACGGAAAGCAGGGATGTCACTGCGAAGTTGTCCTTCATTGATAGCTTCGATTAATGGATTCATTATTATTCTCCTATTCTACTCATCTTAAGACTTACCTAAGTATTCGTGCCCTTAGCACACGCCTCAGCGGATGAGCGGTTTGTATGCGTCCATTACGCACCTATCTATTATACCAGAATACCTTGATTATTCAAGCATTTTGCTGAAATTAGTTTATCAACCTATCACAAATCAAAAATCTTACCAGGATTCAAGATATTTTCTGGGTCGAAGGCGCGCTTAATCGCCTTCATAGCCACCAACTCACTAGTTCCGATATATTTCTGAAAATATGGCTTTTTCAACAACCCAATACCGTGTTCTGCAGAAGGCTTGCCACCGACTTTTGCGACATAGGCATATAGCTCATCCAGATAAGCTTCAAGTTTTTCCGTCCATTCCTCATCTGTCAAATCGTTTTTGATAATGTTGGCATGGATATTACCATCGCCTGCATGACCGAAAAAGATAGCGGATAGATTCGCTGCTATTGCCATTTGCTTCAGCGCGATAATCGTCGGTGCTATTTGATTAACGGGAACAACCACATCCAGTGGTTCTTGGATACTCTCAAGTTCTACTGAGGAGACAATTGCCCCCCGAAGTTGCCAGACAGCATGACGTGTCTGCTCATCCTTCAAAATCAGAGCCTCGTCACTTAGACTTGCTAAATAGTCCAGCTCATTTTCTAGTTGCTGCTCAGCATTGCCATCCAAGGTAATGAGTAGAAATGCTTGACCCGATAAATCAGGGAAATTTAGCTGTAATGCGCGCTCAGAATAAGCCATACTGTCTCGCTCAAAAAATTCTAAGGTTGCTGGCACGAGACCTGATGCTAGGATTTCGAAGACTTTAGGAGATAACTGCATCAAACTTTCAAAGCCCAACAAAATATCTCGACTGAATTTCGGTTTAGGCTGAATTTTCAAATCAAGTTCAGTAATGACACCTAGCGTGCCTTCGCTGCCAATAAAAATATCTTTAAGATCATAGCCTGAGCTGTCTTTTCGGTTGATAGAACCGACTCGAAGTTTGCGACTATCAGCCAATATCACGCGCATCGCTCGAATATTGTCTCGAGTGACACCATATTTAACAGCTCGCATCCCACCTGCATTGGTCGCTGCATTCCCACCAATACTCGCTGCTTTACTCCCCGGGTCAGGTGCATAAAAGTAAGGAGTCTCCGCCAGAAATTCTGAGATTTCTGCAATTGTCACGCCCGCCTCAACAGTTAAGGTCATTGTTTCAGTATCCAGTTTAATGATCCGATTCATTTTTTCAAGACTCATTAAAACCTGATTGTTATCAGGGAAGGTCGCACCCGAAAGTCCCGTATGCCCACCAATTGTGATCAATTTCTGATGATTTTTTCTGACTGCTTGCATCAACTCAACTACATCTTCTTGCGATGTTGGAAAATAAATCGCAGTCGCTTGACCAATTTCTCCAGTCACACGGTTAGTCAAATAATTTTCTGAAATCTCCATCAAATATCCTCTTTCTCAAGTAATCCAACAACTTCTGTCAAACTTTTTACCGTATAATCTGGTTGTGCAACTTCACTTTTAGCGTCATTTTTACGATTGATCCAGACTGATTTCATACCAACTGTGTTAGCACCTAAAATATCGGTAAATAACTGGTCACCTACCATGAGGCTTGTCGCTCTATCCGCTTGGGCACGGGACAAAGCAAAATTAAAAAGTTCTGGCGCCGGTTTTCCCTGACCGAAATCTCCAGAAATAATCACTTTCTTAAAGTATTTTCCTAGTTTTGGTGCTTTTTCTAATTTCAATTTCTGTAAAGAAGGCGCTCCATTAGTCAAAAGAACTAATTGATAACGCTCATACAAGGCATCCAAGGCGGTGTAAGTATCCTCATAAGGCACTGAATTTTCAGTTCTAATGACAATAAACATCAAAGAAATTAACTTGGCCAATCGGTTATCCGAAATACCCACGTCTGCCAATGCCATGGTCCAAACTTGCTGACGATAAGCCCTGACGACTTCAGATAACTCAGGGAACCGTAGGGTCTCATCTGTAAACTCTCCCCATAAAGCTTCAAAAGGGCTGATGCCAATCTGTACTGTAAAATCATAAATCGCATAGGTATCAAAAAGCATTACTGCTCGATTTTTAAGGGCTACCTCAAACTCTTGTGCCTGAACCCTTGGGTATTTACTGACCAAAAAAGCAGTCGTCCTATCTATCGCTAATTGAACCGCCTGCTCATCTGACAATAAAGTGTTATCCAAATCGAAAAAAATTGTTTTAATCGTCATCTTATCTCCATTGAACTACTATACTACCGACTTAATTCAAAGCTCTACAACATCACGTACACTACCGTCCACATCAATGAAATATCGCTTCATATTTCCTAAATCATAATAAACATCAACCAAACCATTTTTTAAAAATGGTACAGGATTCAGGCGTAGGGGCTGACTTTTAAAAATGTAATCTGTACCATTGATTTTAGCTGTGCATGTTAATCTTGTCAACCTATTATTATTAACAGTGCGTGCTGTCCCCTGAAAATCAATCACCTCAGCACTCATTTTAATACCTTGTTCTTTTAACCATTTATTTTTAACTTTTTGGTGCTTAGAGTAACCAATAAGAAGTAATCCTATCATGAAAATAAAGAGACCAGAACCACCAAAAACCGCTAAAAAGATAAAACGAAAATCGCTGATTGCGGATATATTTTCAGTATAAACACCATTAATGTCAATACCGTCCATTGGGACAAGTTGTATAACCGTCGCTACGATTATAAAAATAAAGCCAACCAGCATAGGTATTAAGCCAATCCACCATGTCTGATATATAAAGCTTTTTTTCTTCATCGTTTCCCTTCTCCCATGTCTCAAATAAAAATAACCCCATTGTTAGCAACGAGATTATTATATCATAAACTTGTATTTTTATCAGAACCCACCTAAATCAATTGCCTTGTACCTAGGCTCGATACCCTCTGCCTTCAAGTAAACGGCCAATGGCACTAAGTCTTCTGCTTCATACCGTTCACGATAAGTTGCGATTACTGCCTTGTCATGAATCTTTTCATCTAAAACAAGCGCTTCAACTGGAATTGGCCTGTCACCAGAGATTTTAGCATCTATCAAGACAGTTTTACCTTTGGCAATATCTGCTAATGCTGTATCAAAGACAGATTTAGCATCCCCTATACTTGTTAAAGTATAACCTTTTGCCCCCATACCTTCCGCAATTTTCGCAAAATCTACCCCCATGAACTCAACACCGATGTAGCCGGAGTTTGTTTCTTCTTGCTCATCTTTGATAAAGCCAAACTGGTTATTGCTGAAAACAACGTTGATAATTGGTAGCTTGTACTGAACTTCTGTGGCGAGGTCTTGCATGACCATATTAAAGCCACCATCACCCGCTAAATTCCAAACTTGACGCGCTGGAAAGTCAAGTTTAGCAGTCAAGGCACCCGGGATGCCAATCCCCATGGTCGCAAAGAGATTAGATGTCCGCCACAGTTGTTTGGGATTGAGGTGTAAATGGCGAACTGAAGTTTGCGTCACATCACCGACATCAATTGAGAAAATAGCATCATCTTCGGCGTGGGTATTGATTTGATGATAGACTTGATAAAGCTGCAAATCCCCTTCTGTTTTAGTCTCAAGTTTGTGAACGTAATCATTCCAGTTTTTAATGTTGGCGAGATTGGCACGCCACCAGCCTGTTTCTGGTTTTTCTTTGGTCAACTTCGTCAACTCACGGATGGCTTCACCTGCATCACCTAAAATCGTGACATCATTATAATTACGCTTACCGAGATTAGCAGGATTGATGTCAATCTGGATGAAGTTTTTGACATTTTCAAAAAGGTTAGTGACTTCTGCAAAAGGATAATTATTACCAACAAAAACGACTGTCTCAGCATTTGGAAATGCTTCATTAGCTGGCTTAGTTGCCACGCGATTAGCAGAACCTAGTAGAGCTTCAAAATTAGCATCAAATTCATCAAAATTGATGCCTGTCACTGCTACTGGTGCTTTGATTTTACGGGATAGGTCAACGACATCTTGACCTGAACCTCGTATGCCAATGCCAGCATAGATAATTGTTTTCTCAGATGCGTCTAGTATCTGAGCAGCCACCTCTATGTCCCCAAAATGCAGGGTAGGATTTGGAAATGTTCGGTGCGCATTCGCTGCAGAATAAAACGGTTTAGCTGGAATATCAAAGGTCCCTAGATTGACTGGTAATTGGACAACAGCGACACCATTTTTGGCATAGGCTTGACGAATGGCCTCATCAATGACATGAGGGATTTGTTCAGCAGTTGTAATTGTCCGATTATAAATGGCAACATCCGCATAAATTGGATTTTCGTTCATTTCTTGGAAAGTATCCATGTTCATCCCATTAGTCGCAAATTGCCCCACAATTGCTAAGACAGGTACATGATCCTCACGTGCATCATATAGACCGTTCAGCAAGTGAGTACCTCCAGGTCCTGCTGATCCAAAAGCAACACCGATATGCCCCGTATATTTAGCATGCATAGCTGCTGCTAGTGCGCCAACTTCCTCATGACGCACTTGAATATAGTCAATCTTATCTTTTTCATGCAATAAAGCATCCATCAAAGAATTGATAGAGCCACCGGGAATCCCATAGATGTGTTTCACACCCCATTCTTCTAAAACTTTTACGGCTGCAACACCTGCATTAATTTTATCCATTATTCTAGCTCCTTCTTACTGAGTTACTAATCAAACTAATAACTCATTATCTAAGTCAACATGACATCCAAAAATGTGAAAGCGCTTAACTTTTTTATACTTTTATTATACAACTTATTATTTATGAGATAAAGAAAAAGGTCCGAAAATCGGAACCTTTTCTAATATCATATAGTAAAACTTAATTTTCAATAAAATAGATAACAAGTGCCAAAATTGACCCTATCAAGGAAATACTCCAAAAAAAGAAATCAACACGCCACTCTGACCAAGGCTTACCATGCCCCGAAATGCCACCAAGTTCAAAATGATGATGAACAGGCGTCATTCGGAAGATACGTTTACCATGTGTCATTTTAAAGTAAGTCACCTGCATCATCACACTAACAGTCTCAAAGACATAGACAATCCCTATCAAAAGCAAAGTCCACTCAACATTTAAAATAATCGAAATGATACCGAGTAAACCACCAAGCGCTAAACTTCCGACATCCCCCATAAAAATCTTAGCCGGTTTATGGTTGAAGATGAAAAAGCCAAGTAAACTACCAATAACAGCAACGATTAAAATTAAAACATCAAAACGATTTTGGTGTACGGCAATCACTGCATAGGCAAGGAGAGAAATCGCAACTGAAATAGACGCCAAACCATCAATACCATCCGTTAAATTAACAGCGTTTGAGAAGCCAACTAACCAAAAGACAAGAAAGACAACAAAGAAAATACCGAGATTTACACGAAAACCAAAAATATTTAAAAAATTAGCGGCAGTTTCGTGTGTATAAATAAGGTAGGCAATAATACCCGTTGCGACTTGAGCTATCAGTTTTTGCCAGCTTGTCAACCCTTGATTAATTTGTTTAAAAATTTTCAAGAAGTCATCTAGGAATCCGACAACAGCATAGATAGCAAAGACAAACCAAATGACCATAAAAGCAGCAGTCAGTTTACCAAAAATAAGCGCAAATACGAGCGAAACGATCAAACTCACCACAACAAAAACAAAGCCACCCATAGTAGGTGTCCCCGCTTTTGCAGCATGCTGTTTAACATCTTCGTGCATTTGTTGCCCACCAATTTTTGCTTTATGGTAAAAGCGGATAAAGGCGGGAATTGTAAGAACTGTCACGATAAACGCGACAAGTCCAGCAATAATAGAATTTAAAATCATATCCATTTCCGTAATTTTCTATAGAATCAAATGATGCGTCAACTATAAATGACGTTTGTCTTGATTTTAACAAAACAAAAACGTTAGCTTAAAAGGAAGTCAACTCATTCTCTCTCTTGCGTATTCATTTTTGCCACGAGTTAATTAAGTGTCACTGTTAATTTTTGACCTTTTTTCAAGCTTGAATTCATCTTGATACTTTGTTCTGTTACTTTTCCAGTTTCAGGGCCGTTATAAGTGACTGTTATCCCCGTCCATTTAGCTAAGGTTGCAACATCTTCCTTGGACCAATCATAGATGTCTGGCATAGCCACATCACCATCGGTCAATAATAAGATACGGGCATTGGCACCAAGTTTAGTCCCTGCCTCAATTGATTGTTTCGTAATGACTGACCCACTGCCGACAACGACTGGTTGTAAAATTTGTTGGCGTAATTGATCCAATGTGTTACCAGGACTTTTACCTTTATAATCTCCCAAAGTGACCTTGGCTTCTTTAACATTTTCATTGTTTGTTGTTGCCAGTGATGTTTCATCAATTGTTGATTTTAGCTCATAAGCTCGTTCCAATAATGGATTAGCAACATCTGAGATATAAGATAAGGTCCAATGTTCCGGTAATGTCACCGTCATATAGAAAATAAAATCTGGATTCTCCGACGGTACCATGGCAACTGCTGAATAGAGATAAGATGTATCACCTTCGTAGTAACCTCCCGTAGGCTTAGCAACTTGGGCTGTACCTGTCTTGATTGAGACATCTTTACCGTCTACACGGAAGTAAGGTTGATTATTTTTCCAGTCATAGGCTGTACCGAAAGTAGGATCCGTACCAACATTGACCATATATTTAAGCACATCGTCTGCCGTTGATTTCTCAATCGGTTTCCCAACGATTTCTGGCTGACTCACACGTTCTGTGCCAGCATCAATATCAGCAATTTTAGAGATAAAATGTGGCTCTAACATCTTACCACCATTGGCAAAGGCAGTGTAGCCCCTTAGCATCTGAACTTCTGTCACACTAATCCCTTGACCAAATGATGAGTTCACTTGTGAGACGACATTTTCATCAGGTAGATTACCGAAACTTTCACCACCTACACCCATGCGGGTTGGTACACCAAATCTAAAACGTTTCAAGTAATCATCCCAAGATTTATCACCCATAGCAATCTGAAGTTTAGACATCCCGACATTTGATGAATGCGCAAAACCCTGCGCAAATGTCATAGCACGACCATCAGGGAAATCTTTAACATCCCAGTCACTAACAGGTGCATCAACAACCATAATAGGTTTTGAAACATAGGTTGCATTAGGATTAAAGGTTTTAGTTTCAATACCGGCCGCCACAGTAAACAGTTTGAAGGTTGACCCTGGTTCAAATGCAGCCTGATAGAGCAGGTTGTTCTGACCAAAGAGATTTTCTTTATCAGATTTATTATCATCTTTAGGACCAATAACAGTTTGAGTAACTGGATTGAATGTTGGACGTTGTGTCGTCGCTAAAATCTCGCCTGTATCAGCTTTGACGAGGGTAGCCACAACATTTTGTGCACCAGCATCTTTTATACCGGTCGTATCCATCAATGTTTCTAAGTAGCCTTGTATATTGGCATCAATTGTCGTATAGACATCTTGACCATCTTTAGCTGGCGTCACTGACTTAGCGACACCTTGTAGTGCTTGTCCATTCTTATCTTTTTCCAGTGTTTCAACACCGTTTTTACCTGATAATATGCCATTTAATGATGCCTCTAGGCCGAATTGTCCTATCAATCCTTTGGTATCATCATCCCCATCTTTAAGACCCGCAAGCCCGATGAAATTCGATGCAAAATTACCATTAGGGTAAGAACGTGCTAAATGCGAAGTAAAGCCAATACCTGCAAGTCCTTTTTCCTTGGCTGCATTTGCAATCTCTTCTTTTTGCGTGAATGAGATATGTTTACCAGCAGTACCAAATTCGACTTGACTAGCGCCTTTACGTTGAAGTTGTGCCAAGGTATATTTTTCGTCTATGCCTAATTTTTCCTTGAACAATTGCGCAATCGCTGTAAAATCTTTTGGCGCGGCATAGAGTTTCTTTCCCTCACCCGATACATAAGTCGTATCAAGAATGACATAAATGGAGTAATCACTTGAATCCGTCGCAATCGCCGTCCCATTTCGGTCAAAAATCGTGCCACGTTTCGCATAAATTGTCGTCGTTTCTGAATAATTCGATTTAGCACGCTCGGATAATTTCACCCCATTACTAGAATCGGTCACGATAATCCAAGAAAATCTAACGATAAAAACCGTAAACACAAAGATAGCGAGAATCAAGATGTCCTGCGCAATCCGTTTACGGTTGGCTTGTGGGCTTAAATGCGTTTTAGCGGCATTTTTTGCTACTTTTCTAAATGGCAAAAGTACAAGTTTTTTCAAAAAATTTATCATTTATTTCGTTGCCTTTATCACATTATCATTATTCTGTTTAAGACCACTGTCTCTCGCTTGTTTCATAACTCTATCGTCGCCCATCAACTCATTGATTTGCTGATCATAAGCCTTGAGCTGGTCTTCTTTTGTTGAAACTTCTGCTTGAATTGTCAAAGTGTTTTGCTCAACTTCAATAATTTTAGTTCTGACAAATACCATGCCAATCGCAAGTACAATCGTTGTCACAATCACTGAAAGGTAAAATACTTTTTCAACAGTTGACAGTTTTTTAAATTTTCGCGTCAAAAGCTCTGGCGCAATTGAATCCGCAGAGATATTATAGCTACCATTTTGGTTGGCGGTTTTAATATCAAAATATTCTTTTGGTTTGGCTGCCATGATTTTACCTTTCTATAATTTAACTGCGTTAAGTAATAGAAACTTGACCTTGCTACCGCTCTGCTCAAAGCCACTATCATTCACTTCCCGACAGGTATTTTAATTTTTTTGTGCCACCCTTAATTTAGCAGAGTGTGCCCGATTATTATTGACCAATTCATTCTCGGATGCAAGAATTGGTTTTCGGTTAACCACCGTTAAAAGAGGTTTCATTTCCTCCGGTACCATGGGTAAACCACGAGGGATGTCAACCGTTGCATACTCTTTAAAGAGTGATTTTGTTAACTTATCTTCTAAAGAATGGAATGTAATAACTGATATTCTGCCATCTTTTTTAAGCATATGAATGGCTGTTTCAATTGATTCGGCAGCAGCACCCAGTTCATCGTTCACTTCAATACGAATGGCTTGAAAAATTCGTTTAGCTGGATGACCTTTTTTCCTCAATTCTTTTTGAGGTAATGCAGATTTAATGATATCTGCTAACTGCAGTGTCGTATCTATTGGTGCAATTTCTCGTGCTTTTTCAATTTTTCGCGCAATTTGTTTAGAAAATTTTTCTTCACCATAACGGCTAAAAATTCGCATTAAATCGTTAAAAGCATATGTATTAATAACATCGTGCGCGGTCAATGCCTGTGATTGATCCATGCGCATATCTAATCTCGCCTCTTTTTTATAAGAGAAACCACGTTGACTATCATCAAACTGAGGGCTTGAAACACCCAAATCATAGAGAATGCCATCAAATTCAGTGATACCGTGCTCTGCCAGTGCCACTCTTAGATGTCGAAAATTATTTTTAATCAACGTCACACGTCCAGCTTCAAGCTGTGTTTTTAGTTTTATTTTAGCATTTTGGTGGGCTGTTTCATCTTGGTCAAAAGCATACAGGTGCCCAGTAGTGAGTTGGCTCAGTAAATACGCGCTATGACCTGCACCACCCAGTGTGGCGTCGACGTAGATGCCATCAGGCTTGACTTCAAGCATATCAACGGTTTCATGTAGCAGAACGGTATCATGCTTAAAAGTTGTCTGGTCTGACATGTCTACTCACTTTCTAGTGTTTAGTGCTGATTTTAATGTTATGACTTTAAAATCAGTTGACGCTTTGATTGACGCATCACCTAAACAAATCTTATTATACCAAAAAAATCTAGCAATTTCTAGATTTTTACTGAATTGTCATATTTTAGTCATGAAATCATGGCGGATCTCTAAATCACATCATCAGATTCGTGTTTATCAATACCATAAAAGATTCTACCAATCACAGCCTGATCTTTAGCTTCTTGTTTGACCATTACCATTAATCAAATATTTATAAGATGTAAGCGCCTCAAGTCCCATTGGGCCTCTCGCATGTAATTTTTGAGTTGAAATACCAATTTCGGCACCTAACCCAAAAACAAAACCGTCTGTAAATCTTGTAGAGGCATTGACATAAACCGCAGCTGAGTCAATTTGTGCTTGGAATTGATCGGCATGAACTAAGTTATCCGTAATGATACTCTCTGAATGTTTCGTACTGTACCGATTAATATGCGCAATCGCCTGATCAATATTTGAGACAACCTTAACTGACATCTTGTAATCCAAATATTCAGTCCCGAAGTCCGCTTCCGTTGCAGGCTCACCCTTCATCAAAGCAGCGGCTAACTCATCAACTTTAAAATCAATTTCCTGTACCGCATTAATCGCAGTCTGAAGTTTTGGTAAAAATTCAGCTGCAATTTTTTCATGGACAACCAAACTTTCGGCTGCATTACAAACACTTGGTCGTTGTGTTTTAGCGTTAATGACGATTTTTGTTGCCATATCTAAATTTGCAAATTCATCAACATATATACTAACATTACCAGTCCCAGTCTCAATAATTGGGACGCGAGATTGTTCCTTGACTGTCTTGATAAGTCCTGCACCACCTCGTGGAATCAGTACGTCCAAATATTCAGTGGCCTGCATCATTTCTCTTGCTACTTCATGGCTTGTGTCCGTCACGAGTCCTACCGCATGTTCCGTGATACCTGCAGCTGTTAGAGTCGTTTTGATGACTTGAACGAGCGCCTGATTAGAATGAATGGCATCTTTTCCTCCGCGCAAAATAACCGCATTATTTGTTTTAAAGCATAGGGCAAAAGCATCTACTCCAACATTTGGCCGACTTTCAAAAATCATCCCAACGACACCTAAAGGCACACGTTTTTGAAGGATTCTTAAACCATCAATATTGGTATAGCCACTAATCACTTGTCCTACTGGGTCAGGCAACGCAGCCACTTGACGGACACCCTCAGCAATGTCAATGATTCGCTCTGGTGTCAAACGAAGGCGATCCATCATAATCCGATTAATCCCATTAGCCTCCGCATTGGCTAAATCTTTTGCATTTTCGGAAATGATTGTATCAGTCTGATCAATAAGAGCTTGCGCTAATTGTTGCAAAAACTGATTTTTTTGAAGTGTGGCATATTTCGCAAGTTCGAAAGCAGCGCTTTTAGCGTTTTTTCCAAGTGTCTCAATCATCTGGTTTCCTCACATTATTTCATTTTTTTACGCAATTTGTAGGCTAACTTACTCAAGTTGAACAAGAATCGGTTAACCGGTAAATCAAATTCACCTACATAAATTTCGATTTTCGGATTAAAATGTTTCTTAAATTTCAAAAGACCATCTGATTCAGACAATGAATTTTCAAGCCCACCCATATTCAGGGTCTGTGCCCCCATTTCAAAAGCGTGATGAATAGCCTCATACCAAGCCAAATAAGATGGGTAGTACTTTTGAAAAGCTGTATCAGTACCGGCATATAACGTTTCCGCAGCACCTCCAAAATTCACTGTCAACGTACCTGCAACAGGAATAACAGCACCGTGAGTTGTAACTGCCTCTGTTAATGCGACAATATTTTTGTCCATCATCTCAAGGTCACTTGTTAAAGATTTGACACGCTTTTCATTTTTAGCTTTACTCAGACTATCTGTCAATTTTTCCCGATTTTCCTTTGCTTCTGATAAGAGCTTGCCAAAATCCATCTTGACAAGATTAATGAATGCATCACCACCATAGGTTTCAAGCAATTTCGTGTAGTAAGCAGCATTCCTCAGACTCACATTTTTACGTGATTCTGTTTTTTTCATCAATTCAGCAAAGTCAGCGACAAGTTCTGTACCGCCAATTTCAAAAATAGGTTGTGAATGACGTGCTTTTCGTAAAAATTGACGCGTTTTTTTACTCAAAGCATCCTCAGAAAATGATTCTTGATGAATCACAGCATTATAGCGCGGTTGAATGGTATCACCCATATCAGTGGTCAATCCTAACCATTTAACGCCTAGATTTTCTAACCTCTTTATCAACATTTCTGACTGATCAGCTAAAATGGGGGGATCAAACTTGATGAATAAAGCGTGTTGTGACTTCCCATATTTTTTAAGCTCTGATAAGACAAATGTCAGTAGCTCAGTATCTGAGTAGTCAAGGACAATCCCTCGCGGAATATAAAGCATTGTCAAGCCTAATGGTAGCGGCTTAATCAAGATACTCACGCTTGATTTGAGGTCATTATCCTTGTAAAATCCGATACGTTCATGCCGCCAATTATCTTTAACCTTTACCCAGTTTGACGATTGCAATAGATTTGTCGAATTCGATGCCTTAATAAAGGCATCATGTTCAGCTGCCGGTAGACCAATTTTTACTGTATACATGTTTACATTATATCAAAAAAAAGAGCAGTAAGCTTGCTCTATGGATAATTTCTACGTCTATAAACACTTAAATTACACGATAACACACTTAAAAGGTATCATTTTGAAACCATTTATCGGTTCATTATTTTTTTCAACATAGTTGTTACTTTGTTCAAAACTGGCTTGATTGTCAATTCAAAGTTGCCAGAGGACCGCCAAATATAGCCCTTAAAGTTTTGTTTGAATTTCAAAACACCTTGATCTGGATGATCAGGCGCATTAACCCCCATAAAATGGTAGTGTTCAATGTGATGCTCAAAAGCAAATTGTAACATGTAATCTTGAATCAAGAAAGGTGCAGAAAATTCTCTATACACATCATACATCCCACTAAACATATAGAGGATATCATTGGGCATGATAAAGAATTGTGACGCAGCTAAGATAACATCTTGGTCGCCATGTTTTTCCGCCAACGTTTGAAGTTCCGATTGAAATTTTTCAAGACGCGACACTCTCTGATGCAGTGTATCAATGCTTTTTTTCTTATTTTGAGCTTCAGCCTGCTCAATTTCCTGATAGACGCCAGCTAGTTCTAGCTGATTTGCTGCTAATTCTTTCTGGAAATTAAGCTTAGCCAAGACAAATTTAACACGTTCACCAAAAGTGCGATAGACAGTCTGATAGTAAGACAACTCTCGAGTTGAGAAATTCCTACGCTCGCCTGCTTCATCAACTACTTTTTTAAAATCAGCCAATTCATCATAGCTCGCTTCATAGACTTGAATACCTAGTTTACGCGCCTTTTTAATTGTTTGAAGACCATTTTTCTTATATGATTTTTCAAGTTTAGCAAAATTTTCAAAACCCGTCAAAGCTTTACTATAATTGTAATTAAAGCCTTTTTCAAAATCGCTCAACCGACCTTGTAAAAAGCCTAAATCTTGGTAAAAAGCATCTAACCCTTGGTGAAACTCGCCCACTTTTTCCCAGTTATCATCATACTTTTCAATCATTTGATTAGAATGGATGATGAGTTTCAAGACACCTTGTTTTTTCAGCAAAGCTTTGGCACCAGAAATCAGCACTTGATTGTCATTTTCTACTGTTGAAAAGTAAGGATTACCATGTGCCTCTGCCAAATAACCAAACCTAACTTTTGCAAGTGTCACAAGCATAGCAGCCACGATTGTTTGGTTTGTTTTTACCGCCAAATAAAATGGCTGATGTCCTAAAGCAGCTTGTAACTCGCCAAATGCTTTAGTTTGCTGGAAATGGATGTCATCCCGTGTCGCCACAAAATCCGAAAATTCGGCTGCTGTGATGACTGTAAATTGACTACTGTCCAAAATATGTCCCCTTCTTTTTGCCGGCAATGATATCCCGAATCTCACAAATTCGAGCACCATTCGTCAACACCATTTGCTTATCATTGTCAAAAATCAGCTTAGCTGCCTCTAATTTGCTAGTCATGCCACCAGTCCCAAAGCGACTACCAGCCCCTCCAGCTACCTTCATCAATGTATCAGTAATTTCAGACACATTGTCAATGAGCTTGGCATCGTCAAATATATTGGGATTTTTATCATAAAGCCCATCGATATCTGAAAGCATGATTAACAAATCTGCATCTGCCAAATTTGTCACAATGGCACCTAATCGATCATTATCACCAAATTTAGTCTTATGATCCATTTCATCGACACTAACTGCATCATTTTCATTAATAATTGGAATGATACCTAGGCTTAAGATTGCCTGTAGTGACATAGACGCATTTTGACGACTCTCAGGATATTCAATCACATCATTGGTCAACAAAATTTGCGACACTTTTTGCTGATAGCGCGCAAAAATATGATTGTAAAGACTCATTAACTCAACCTGACCGATTGACGCCAATGCTTGCTGTTGTGCAATTTCTGGTGGTCTTTTATCTAGGCCTAAGACATTTAAGCCAACACCGATGGCGCCAGATGTCACCAAAATAATCTCATAGCCCTCATTTCTTAAACTTGACAGGGTAAAAGCCAAGTCATCCATATTTTTTAAATTGATTTGACCATTCGACAAAATCAGACTTGAGGTCCCAATTTTAACAACGATTCTTTTAGCAGTTTTTAGTTTTTCTCGATTCATCTTCTTATTTTTCCAGTAATTTTTTGGCTTGTGCTAATGCTTCAGGTGTTAAATCATCGCCAGCAAGCATTTTAGCAATTTCGATTTCCCGTTCTTCAAATGTTAATTTTCTAACTGATGATGTGGTGCTATCAGCCATTTGAATTTTCTCTATATGGTATTGGCTATCCGCAATCGCGACAACTTGCGGTAAATGTGAGATACACAAGACCTGACCATTTTGAGAAATTTTATATATTTTATTAGCTATTGCTTGGGCGACACGTCCTGAAACACCTGTATCAACTTCATCAAAAACAATTGCTGTTTTATTTTCACGTCTAGCAAAACTTGACTTAATTGCAAGCATAATCCGACTCATTTCCCCACCCGATGCTGTCTTGGCAAGAGGTTTAAAACCTTCCCCTGGATTGGTCTGAATGAAAAACTCGACATGCTGATTACCATTAACTGAAAACTTCGCAGGATCAAACTGAACTTTAAAATCTGCTTTTGCCATGTAGAGGTCGGCCAACTCACCTTTGACATCTTTTGCAAGCCTTTCGGCAATCGTTACTCTGGCATCTGAAAGGGTCTGAGCACTGATTAAAAGTGATTTTTCAGCCACTTTAAATGAGGTTTCCAGATTTTCTGAAGAGTTCTCATCCCCAGTTAGTGCGTCCAGCTCCTTTTGACAATTTGCCAAGTAAGCGAGGATGTCTGTTAATTCAGGACCGTATTTTTTCTTGAGGGTTGTCAAAACCGAAATTCGGTCTTCAATCATCGCCAACTCTGACGGATTGAATTCTAAATCATCAATTCGCTTTTCTAAATCTGCCGCAGCATCTTCTAATAGGTAGTAGGCATCTGCAATTTTTTCAGACAATTTAGCATAGCTTGGGGCATCAAACTGGCTCGCCGACTCTAGCTCATTCATCGCATTTCTTACCATAGAAAGACTGGAATAATCTGATGCATCATCATCTAATGAATAAAAAGCTGCGTTTAAGTGTTCTGCAATATGATTAGCATGCGTGAGCCGCTCGCGTCTTTGATAAATTTCCCCATCTATTTTGATATCAATCTCAGCCGAAGTGATTTCATCAATTTGGAATCTCAAAATATCAATACGTTGCGCAAATTCAGCTTGATTTTTTTTGAGTGTGAGCAATTTTTGGCGTAACGTTTTATAATCTGAAAATTTCTGCGCATAGTCTTGTTTAATTTTTAGAAATTTTTGGTCACCAAACTCATCGAGCATCGCTAAATGATGAGTTGGACTCATCAGCTCCTGGTGGTCATGTTGACCATGAATGTCAACCAAAAAGCTACTAATCGCTTGAAGATTTGACAAGGGTGTCAAAACACCATTAATCCGACAAGATGACCTACCATTGGCAAAAATCTCCCGACGCAAAATCAGCTCGCCTGTATTTTCAAAGCCAAGTTTCTCAAGTTGCTGGGCAATTTCTGGGTTGTCTTGCTGATAGAAAAATAAACCTTCTATTTCCGCTTTATCAGCACCATGTCGGACAAATGACGTCTGTGCCCGCGACCCTAATAGCAGGTTCATGGCATCAATAATAATCGATTTTCCAGCACCTGTTTCACCTGTCAAAATCGACATGCCTTGTTCGAACTGCATGGCAATTGTATCGATAATGGCAAAATTTTTGATAGATATTTCTTGTAACATCAATTTCCCTCCATCAAGGTGCCTAGGCTTTCCTTTATCACACCATCAATTTGATAAACTTGTGTAAATTTTTTCAGCAGTTGCAGCCGTAGTGGCGATTAATAAAATCGTATCATCATCTGACAGCACTGTAAAAATCAACGGTTCAAAGCGTGTCAACAAGCGATGTTTAAGCAGCATAGCTGACCCAGGGCTTGTTCTAATCGCCAATTGATTACCCTGTTTTTTAATTTCTTCAACAACTGATTGAAAAAACTCTGCATCTGTATTGAGTCGATTACTTTCAGGCAAGGCATAGCGATAACCACCTGTTTTTGCCGGTACTTTTACTAAACGAAGTTCTCTCATATCGCGTGAAACAGTAGCCTGTGTGACTTCAATATTTAAATCTAAAAGAGCGTTGACTAAGTCATCTTGTGTCATGATGTCTTGCTCAACCAGTATTTTTTTGATTAAATCAATCCGTTCACTTTTTTTCATCTAATTCTCCATGCGCATCTGCAACCACCGTTTTAATCCGTGATGTTACGTGGTCTATCACTTCTGCGTTTTTTGTCAAATGCAATAGAAATTCAATATTGCCATGACCACCTTTTATCGGTGAACTTGTCAAACCAATGGTCGAAAAGCCTAGACCATTTGCCATATTGACAACCGTTTCAATCACTGTTTCATGAATTTTGGCATCTTTAATAATGCCATTTTTACCGATTTGTTCACGCCCCGCCTCAAATTGTGGTTTAATCAACGCGACAACATGACCACCTTCAAGTAAAATATCGAATAAAGCTGGTAAAATCAAAGCCAAACTGATAAAAGAAACATCAATTGATGCAAAAGTCGGCAAATCATGGTTAAAGTCCTCTGATTTGGCATAACGAAAATTAAACTGCTCCATAACCACAACACGATTATCTTGTCGAATTTTCCAAGCTAGCTGGTTCGTTCCAACATCAACAGCATAGACCATTTTGGCACCATTTTGGAGCATGACGTCAGTAAAACCACCTGTTGATGAGCCAATGTCAATAGCAGTTTGATCTAAAACCGAAATCTTAAATATATCAAGCGCTCGCGCCAGTTTCAAACCACCTCGGCTGACATAAGGTAACTTTTCACCCTTAATCATCAACTCTAAATCATCAGAAACTTTCTCACCTGGCTTATCAAAGCGCTCTCCGTTGAGGGCATTGATGACAATACCAGCCATTACACCGCGTTTTGCCTGCTCGCGTGTATCAAATAGTCCCTGATTATAGGCTAGGACATCTACTCGTTCTTTAGTCAATTTTTAATCTTTCAATTTGTTTCAAAATGCTGTCAGGCACTAGCTGCGTTGTGCGTGAAAGCTCCGCCAAAATATTTTCAGCTGCCGCCAGATTGGCTGATAATTCTGCCTTGGCACCCGCCAAATCTAATAATTTAATATAGGTCGACTTGTCTGCAGCTTCATCTTTACCAGGCGTTTTCCCGATTTGGTCAAATGTTGCTGTAACATCTAAAATGTCATCTCTGATTTGGAAGGCTTGACCGACTTTTTCCCCTAGATTGCGGAGTGATAAGATGACTTCATCTGACTGCTGCGCGATAAGGCCTGCGGCAACGAAAGGAAAAGTTAACATTTTCCCTGTTTTCAAGGCGTGAATTTGTTTCAGCTGCTCAAAAGTAAGAGCTTGCGTCTCTCCATCCATATCCAGGACTTGACCTGCAACCATTCCGTGACTGCCTGAGGCTAGTGCTAATTCTCTTACCAATGCAACAACGACTCCTGAAGGTAGGTCGGCATTTGCCAGTAAAAGATAGGGGTCAAGTAAGAGGGCATCTCCTGCCAAAATTGCCTGTGCTTCTCCGAAAACTTTGTGATTAGTCGGTTTACCACGACGAAAATCGTCATTATCCATGGCCGGTAAGTCATCGTGGATGAGTGAGCTAGTATGGATTAGCTCCACAGCACCAGCTACTTTGAGATGTTCTGTCGTGATGCTCACGCCAAAGGCCTGCAAGGTTTCAAGTAGAAACAAAGGTCGAATCCGCTTGCCACCTGCCTGAATTGAGTATTGGATACTCTGCGTCAGATGTGACACCAAGTCATCCGCATCATAAAAGTCATCAAAAATACTTGTCAATCCGGTCAAAAATGCTTTATTGTTCATCAAATACTTGCTCTGTTCCATCGTCTGCCATGACTTTTACCATGGTTGCCTCGGCATCTTTCAAGGTTTTTTGTAGAGCTTTAGATAGCTTCATGCCTTTTTGAAATTCTGCGATTGCTTCTTCCAAGGGAACATCACCATTTTCTAAACGCTTAACGATATCCTCTAATGCTGCTAAATTTTCTTCAAAAGTTACTGCTTTAACCATTTTTCACCTCTACATCTATCTGGCCATCTGAAACCTCTAAGCTCAGAAAATCACCTGTTTTAACATCTTGAGTAGACTTAACTACTTTTTGTTCTGCCGTTCTTACAATCGCAAAACCACGTTTAATAATTTTCTCTGGGTCAATCAAGCTCAAACTGTCATAAGCTTTTTCTGCTCGTATTTTTTGTTGCTCAAAAAAGTTGGTAAAATTAATTTTTAAACTCGCTATTTCGCGGTCTAAATATCGACTCGATTCTATTATCTTTTGCGACAATCGTAAACTTGTCAAGCGACTTGTCAAAAGTACTTGGGTTTGTTGATTTTTTTGGTAATGTTGTTGTAAATTCTGGGTCAATGTACCTGTTAACTGGTCTAATTTTTGAAGATAACCATCATATAAACGTTCAGGTTGCCGAAAAATCACTGAATTTTGAAGTCTAATGAACCTTTCTTGTCCTTGATTGACACTGCGTTGTACACTGGTGCTAAGTCGTATTTCACTGTTTGTCAAATACTGTAAAATATCTAATCTCGTGTTTGGTGTTGCCAACTCTGCAGCGGCGGTAGGTGTTGCAGCCCGTCTATCCGCCACAAAATCCGCTAATGTCGTATCCGTTTCATGTCCAACTGAGGAAATGACCGGAATTCTTGATTCAAAAATTGTACGGACGACAATTTCTTCATTAAAAGCCCAGAGGTCTTCAATAGCCCCACCACCTCGACCGATAATTAGAACATCCAAGTCTGTACGTCCATTGGCTTCGCGTATGCGACTGGCAACTTCTTCGGCTGCACCATTGCCCTGCACCTTAGCAGGAAATAGTAAAATCTCTGTCATCGGAAAGCGACGATTGACAGTGGTAATAATGTCACGAATGACTGCACCACTGGGACTTGTAACGACACCGATTTTTCGAGAAAAGGCCGGGATAGCTTGCTTGAAGTCAGGATTGAAGAGTCCCTCGGCAGTTAGTTTTTTCTTGAGTTGCTCAAGTTGAATCGCAAGAGCGCCAATGCCATCGGGCATCATTTTTTCGATGATAATCGAATAAGAGCCACCAGGTTCATAGAGCTGAACGCGGCCAACAAGGTTGACTTTCATGCCTTCTTCTAATTCAAAGTTGAGTTTAGAGAAAGCCCCTGCCCACATGGTCGCTTGAATCACGGATTTTTCATCCTTGATTGCAAAGTATTGGTGCTTGGGACGGCGTCTAAAATTGGAAATTTCGCCCGTCAGAAAAACCCGCTCCAAGTAAGGGTCACGGTCAAATTTAGTCTTTAAATATTTAGTTAATGTTGACACACTCAAATATTCTGTCATGTTACTATTGTACCAAAAAAACGGGAAATTTTCCCCGTCTGAATTTAGTGCTTATTTGTTTAAAGTCCGTTTAGCGGCCTCATAGGTTTGCTCCATTAGCATGGTGATTGTCATTGGTCCGACACCGCCTGGTACTGGTGTGATGAGGCTAGCAATTGGTTCAACTTCATCAAATTTGACGTCACCGATTAATTTGCCATTTTCATCACGATTCATACCGACATCAATAACAACAGCTCCTGGTTTCACAAAATCTGACGTGACAAAATTGCCACGCCCGATTGCTACCACTAAAATATCAGCTTGTTTGGCTAATGCTGGCAGATTTTTTGTTCTCGAGTGGGCGATTGTAACTGTTGCGTGTTTGTCTAGCAACATCTGTGCCATTGGTTTCCCTACAATATTAGAGCGTCCAATCACTAGCGCGTTCTTGCCTGATAGGTCAACGCCATAAGTCTCTAGCATGACCATGATGCCCGCTGGTGTTGAGGGAATCATGACAGGATTACCTGACCAGAGGCGGCCCATATTGGTTGGGTGAAAGCCATCGACATCCTTATTTGGTTCAATAGCGAGTAGAATTTTTTCTTCTGAAATATGTGCAGGCAAAGGGAGTTGCACGAGTATCCCATGCCATTTATCGTCTTGATTGAGTTGTGCAATCAAGTTGAGTAGTGCTATTTCTGTCGTTTCTTCTGGCAAACGAATGACTTCCGAATGAAAGCCTGCTGCAGAGGCGCGACGTTCTTTATTTCTGACATAGACTTGACTTGCTGGGTTTTCGCCAACTAGAATCACAACCAGACCTGGTGTGACACCGGCAGACTTTAAGTCATCAACTTTTGTTTTCAATTCAATTGCCATTTTATCGGCTAATGCTTTGCCGTCAATTAAGGTCATGTTGTTCTCCGTCTTTCTTTTTTACCTCATCATTAGCACTTTTATTGTTAGCAAAAAAGCGAGGTATGAAACTATTTTAACAAAAAAACAGCGATTTTACCGCTGTTTCTCTACTGTTTTTAATGCTTAATATGTAAAATGTTCGGTATTACTATGTATCAGTTCAAATGACGCCATGCAACAGCAAGTCACGCTTAATTCTACTTTCTGCTGTTTGAAAGGCAATCTTTCGAACAGAACGTGGTAAAAACTTTCTGATGTCATCTTCGTTATAGCCAACTTGAAGTCTTTTTTCATCAACGATTAAAGGTCGTCTCAATAAACTTCTATTTTTTTCAATCACGTCAATCAAGCAACTCATAGATAAATCGTCTAAATTAACATTTAATTTTTTATAAGCCTTACCACGTTTAGAGATAATCTCTTCAGTTCCGTTCTCAGTTAATGTTAGTAGCTGCAGAATTTCTTCATCTGTCAGCTCATCCTTCATCAAATTAATTTCTTCATATTCTAAATTGTGTTCGTTCAACCACGCTTTAGCCTTATCACAAGACGAACTGTAGGCAACTGTGTATATCTTAATCATAACCCTCTTATCTTTAAATAATATTAAAAAACTACGACAACTTAAATAAATTTGTTATTTAATTCATTTATAAAATTATTATATCGTAATTAAACGCTTTTGTAAATGGATTTAACTATAATTAAATGTTATTTTTATGTTATTTTTTATTACGATTATATAACAAAAAGCTTATCTTTTTAGCAAGATAAGCTTTTTTTGATTGCGACATCGACCTGTGCCATAATCTCACTACTGAGATGTCCCGTTTTTTCTCGTAAACGGCACTTATCGATTGTTCTCATTTGCTCGCACAGTATAACTGAATCTGATCCAACCCCCGCCGCCTCTTTACAAATCGCAACATGAGTCGGTAAAGCTCTTTTTGTCTTTTTTGCTGTAATAGCCGCAACGATTGTCGTTGGTGCAAAAGTATTACCTGCATCGTTTTGAATCACTAAGACAGGCCTAACTCCCCCTTGTTCACTTCCTGTCACTGGTGACAAATCGGCAAAAAAGACATCTCCCCTTAATATTTCTCTACCCATTTATATATATATCCGTTTTATCCTATCACTTAATAAACAAACAACTTCATAATTAATAGTCCCACGATGTGCTGCAATATCGTCTACTGTTATTTTTTCATCTCCATCATGTCCAATCAAAGTTACTTTTGTTCCAATTGGTAATGTTTCATTTAAAGCGATAGTCATCTGGTCCATAGAAATTCGACCGATAATCGGACATTTTTCTCCATTAACTAAAACGTAAAAACCAGTCATATCACGCGTCCAACCATCTGCATAACCGATTGGTACAGTACCTACAATTGTTGATCGATCTGCGACAAATGTCGCACCATAACCAATCGTTTCCCCTTTTTCAACAGTCTTGATATGTGTCAATTCTGATTTCAACTCAAGTGCTGGTGTTATTTCATAAGTCATGTCAAGTGTTTGCCCACTTGGGTTTAAACCATACATGGCATCTCCTAAGCGCTCAATATCTTGAATGGTTTCCTTATGCCAAGTACCAGCAGCCGAATTACTAGAATGAACATACTGCGGCCGACGACTTAAATCTGATACAATTGATTCAAATTTTGTCCATTGCGACTCAAATTTTTCTTGTGCGACTTCATCCGCTGTGGCAAAATGTGTAAAAATACCATCAAAGACCATGCCATACTGATCCGCCAGTGCGATAATTTCATTTGCCTCTCGAAAAGTCGTCACACCAATTCTTCCCATTCCAGAATCTACCTTGATATGGAATTTTAAATGTTCGGTTTCGACATTTTCAAGATGCTGTACGACGAGTTTAAGCCAATTCAATGAAGGAACTGTTACAGTAATGCGTAAGTTAACTGCAATATGGATGTCTTCTGGCACGATACCACTCAAAACTAAAATCGGTTTGACAATGCCATGACTTCTAAGCTCAATCGCCTCATCAAGGTTAGAGACACAAAAACCTGAGACTAAGTCATTGGCGCATTGCGCCACATCATTGGCGCCATGACCATAACCATTGGCTTTAACAACTGCCCAAATATCGGTGTTGTTGCCTGTATACTTCTTGAAGTTCTCTATATTTGCCTGAATCGCTGCAAGATTAATAATTGCTTGCGTTGGCCGATGTGTACTTGGTTTCATTTTCTATTCACGACTTTCTAAAATGACGAAAGCAATAGCTTCCAAATGACTATGACTAATGGATAAATGCGCCATGCCTTGTCCAGAAAAAGGATGTTGAATAAACTTCGGTGCGCCTAGCTCATCTGGTAAAATGGTCATATCCTGAAAAGAGAGTTGACCACCAATACCGGTGCCGTAGGCTTTAGAATACGCCTCTTTAGCTGCCCAACGTCCGCCTAAAAACTCAATTTGGCGCTGCCCCGATAAGGACCTAAATTTTGCCAATTCATTTTGTGTGAGCACACGTTGTGCAAATTTGGGATTTCGAGTTAGTGCCTTGTCAATCCGAGAAAGTTCAATATTATCAACACCATTACCATAAATCATATTCTAATTATAACAAAAAAATCCCCTTGATTGGGGATTTAATCATTTTGATGCTGAGTTAAGCTTGTTTTTTTATTAATCTATCCGTTACAATCCCTGCTACCATTGCATCACTGACATTGAGCGCCGTTCTTGCCATGTCAATTAATGGCTCAACACTAATGACAAGCCCTACAATCGCAATCGGTAAATTCATAGAAGATAGAACAATTAGGGATGCAAATGTTGCACCACCACCCACACCCGCCACACCAAGCGACGAAATTGTCACAATCGCAATAAGCGATAATATAAATTCAATTGAGAAGATATTAATCCCAACTGTAGGTGCAACAATCGTTGCGAGCATGGCTGGATAGATGCCCGCACAACCATTTTGACCAATTGATAAACCAAAACTTGCTGAAAAGTTAGCAACTGCCTCGTTCACACTAAATTTTTGAATTTGCGTTTCAACATTCATCGGCAGTGTCCCTGCACTCGTTCTTGAGGTAAAGGCAAAGAGCAACGTTGACCAAGCCTTGCTCAAAAACTCACTCGGTGATACTTTCACCCAAACTAAAAGTACAAAGTGAACGATAAACATCACAATAATTGCCGCATAACTTGCGATGATAAATCGCCCAAGATTGACAAGTGCCTCAAAATCACTCGTTGCCATGACACGTGTCATTAAAGCAAAGATACCAAAAGGTGTGAGCCTTAAAACTAAAGTCGTCACGCGCAAGATAATTTTTTCAAGCGACTGAATTAAATCAGCAAAGGTTTGAGATTCCTTCGCGTACTTTCTTTGAATGCCTAGAAAAGCAATACCCAAAAAAATAGCAAAGATAACCACAGCAATCGTGCTGGTCGGACGTGTTCCAGCAAAATCTGCAAATACATTACGAGGAATCAGATTGAGCAACTGCTCAGTGATTGGCACCCCCTTAACCTGAAGTTGCTTTTCTGCGAGCGCCGCAATTATTTCTTTTTCAGCCGCTCCCTCAGAAAAGACTGCACCATTCAGACCAAAAGCGATAGCTGATAAATAACCAACAGCAGCTGATATCGCAGTTGTCCCTAATAAAATAGCTAGAACGTTACGCGCCATTTTACCCAAGTTTTTCGAAACTTCTAACTTCGTAAAAGCCCCAACAATAGAGATAAAAACAAGTGGCATGACTAGCATTTGCAACAGTGCCACATAAGCATCTGCCACCAAAGAAATCCATGATAGACTCGTAGAAAAATTAGAAGCCTTTTCGAACAAAAGTCGAATCACTAGACCGAAAATAATACCGCCAAATAAGCCAAAAAGCACCCGCTTGTTAAAGCTAATATGCTTTACCTGCAATTGAAAAAGCCATAACAAACTACCAATAAAACCTGATAGTATAATAAGTAGTGATAAAATAGACATGAGTTCCCCTTTAAATTAATATAGACCTATTTTCTCATGCTATTTTATCATCTGATATATCAAAAATTTATATCCGCGATAAAAATATCTAAAATGCTAATAGCCATACGATTGACAACAAAAAACATCTCCAATTCAGAGATGTTTACAGATTTAACAGCTTATTTCGCTAATTCATAAATTGCTTCAGCATAAATTGCCGCCGCACGTAATAAGACATCGACTGGAATAAATTCATTGGCTTGGTGCATCGTATCAATGTCACCAGGGAACATAGCACCGAAGGCTACACCGCGTTTAAGTAATCTACCAAAAGTCCCACCACCGATAATTTGCTCGTGACCTTTAAGACCTGTTTGTTTTTCATAAACGGCAAGTAAAGTGCTCACCAATTCGTCATCCATTGGGACATAATGCGGCGTGTGCTCATGCGCTGATTTAGTAACGTTTTCAACACCTTCAAGTGCTGTGAGTACTTGATAAATCGCATCAGAATCTGTTCCTTGTGGGTAACGGAAATTCAAGGCAATGGTATTATCAGATGATTTATCGTCAAAGTTAAAGACACCCGCATTCATAGACAAAGCACCCATTTTAGGGTCTTCGAAGGCAACACCTGTTTTATCACCAGTATGGTCTTCAATTAAGATCATTCCCGCAATTTTAGTGAATGGTGATACAACACCCGATTCATCAAGGAATTTAGCAAGGTAAGTGGCACCATTAATACCTTTTTCTGGCATAGCACCGTGAGCTGAACGACCATGAAGAACAACCGTTACTCGACCATCTGAATTGACTTCAGTCTCAAATCTAAGTTTTTTGTCTGCATGTGCACTCACAAATGCTTCAAGTTTGGTGTTTAAATCTGCTACATTACCTGAAATCACGGCTGTTGCTGATTCTGGTACCATATTTTCGCGCAAACCACCTGTAAAGCGATGCAAGTGAACAGCACCTGAATTGTCACCCGAGATATGTAGATACTCAGTGATATTACCTTTTTCACCATTGATAATCGGAAATTCCGCATCTGGTGAGAAACCGAAGTCAGGCTCTGGTAATCCTACATGCGCGAAATAGTAATCCATGTCGCCCCAACCTGATTCTTCATCAGTTCCTGCGATAAAGCGAATTTTTTTAGTCAATGGTACATTCAATTCTTTTAAGATTTTTAAACCATAGTAACACGCCATTGTAGGGCCTTTATCATCTGATGCGCCACGAGCATAAATATTGCCATCGCGAATTTCAGGTTCATAAGGATTGCTATCCCAGCCCGTTCCTGCAGGGACAACATCCATGTGTGCAAAAATACCAAGAACTTCTGCATCTTCAGGTAGGTCATCACCATAAGTAAAATGACCAGCATAGTTGTCAACATTTTTCGTCGCATAGCCATCACGCTCAGCTAAACTCAAAAATTGTTTGAGTGCAGCAACTGGACCTGGTCCAAACGGTGTTTCTGGTGTTACTTGGCTGTCATCACGTTCTGAGTTAATTTTCAAAAGTGAAAATAAGTCTGTCAATAAATCATCTTTACGTGCTGCAACCTCTGCTTTAAAATCAATCTGTGTCATTTTCTTCCTAATAACCTTTCTTTATACTCGTCATATTCTTCTGCTGTAATCAATCCCTCTTCCATTGAAAGCTTAGCAGATGACAATTTTTCATACATGGTGGATGTGTCATAGACAACTCTTGGCTCTGCCGTTTTTTCAGGCATAGGCTGTTGTTGTGGTGGCTCTTGCATAGGTGTATTTGTTTGATATCCACCATACATGTGACTATTTTTGATGTCACTCACACCTTCTTGGATTCGTTTGGCAATTCTTCTAACGACACTTTTCGTCCAAAAGACCGAAAAATTATCACCTAAAGATTCCACTCGAACATGTCCCCAAATAATGTGAGTGATCGGCTCGATATTTTTAATATCATTAAGCGGAATAGAGGATACTTTGTGAAAAAAGGGTCGCCAACGGGCGTAAACTAGCCGATTCTCATTCGTAATGATGTAGGCATAATAACCTTGCGTGTTAAAAAATTTCGGGTCTGCTTGCGCACCTTCATTTTCCTCGCCTTCGTCATCATCGTAGTCTGTATGTCTACCAATAAAACTAGAAACAGCGTATTCGTCATCCAACAAACTTTCTGCGACAACCTTAAAATGTAATTTCTGCAACCATGCGCCCCAAATGTTAAAACCAAGTTTATTTTCTCGCGCAAAGCGATACATCTCATCAGCTGTCCAAAGCTGGGCTTTGTTTGTCATTTGTCACCTCTTTTCATCTCGTCATATCCTGATACTATTCCAAGTATGAATTAGTACCACTTTATTTGCTATCATCACTATTTTATCAAAAAAATGGGGAAAATTGCGATCTGGGCTCATCCTTTTGCGAATTGGGGTCATCCCTATTTTTGTTCATCTTCTGTTGACGACAGCGTTTCTTTGATACGACGTGCGACTTCATATGGAATACCTGCCTCATGAATTGCTTCAGGCGTTGCCGCCTGGATGTTTGTCAGAGATTTAAACGTGCGCATTAATTTCTGCTTACGTTTCGGGCCTAAACCGTCAATACCGTCCAATTTGCTAGAAAATGAATTTTTTGAACGAACTTGTCGGTGAAAGGTAATGGCAAATCTGTGGACTTCGTCTTGAATTCGCTGCAACAAGAAGAATTCCTGACTTTGCCGACTCAATGGGACAACTTCCAAAGGGTCTCCAAATAGCAACTCTTGCGTTTGGTGCTTATCATTTTTCGCTAAACCTGCTATTGGTATATCAAGCCCTAAGCTATCAAGAATGGCCTTAGCTGCATTAATCTGACCAACACCACCATCCATGATGATTAAATCTGGTAAAATACCATCTTCTTTAATGGCACGACTATAACGCCGCAAGATAACTTCTCGCATACTAGCATAATCATCCGGTCCAACGACAGTCTTAATTTTAAATTTACGATAATCCTTTTTAGAAGGTTTTCCGTCAACAAAGACAACCATGGCACTAACCGGACTTGTCCCCATGATGTTAGAGTTATCAAAACTTTCAATCCGTCGGGGAGTCGGGATATTCATGATAGTTCCTAGATTTTCTATCGCACCGTGTGTTTTTTCGATGTTTTTCTCAGCCAATTCGAATTTTTGCTGTAGGCTAACACGCGCATTTTTCGTCGCGAGATTTACTAGCTGTTTCTTTTCACCACGAGACGGTTGAATCACTTTCGTTTGTGTCAAAGCTTGAACTGATGCTAAGTCAATATCCGACGGAATAAAAATTTCCTTGGGAATAAAGTGCTCAGCTCCTTTATAAAATTGACCAATGTAAGTCAAGAAGTCTTCATCTGCATCATTATAGTAGGGAAATAAATTCACATCGCGTTGAATAAGTTTTCCTTGACGCACAAAGAAAACTTGCACACACATCCACCCCTTGTCTACCGCATAACCAAACACATCTCGGTCTTGTAAATCATGATTCATAACCCGCTGCTTAGTTCTAAGCGTTCCGATGCTCTTAACTAAATCCCGGTATTCAGCAGCTTTTTCAAATTCAAAGCCAGCCGCGGCCTCATGCATTTTTGACTCTAACTCTTTGACAATTTTGTCCTCACCACCATTGAGAAACTTAGTGATTTCCTCAGTCATTCCTTCATAAACTTTAGGATCAACATCAAAAACACATGGCGCCAGACACTGATGCATATGATAGTACAAACAAACTTGATTAGGCAGGACATTACACTTACGCAAAGGAAAAATTCGGTCAAGCAGATGCTTGATTTCATTAGCCGCCCCAACATCTGGATAAGGGCCAAAATAATGAGCCTGATCCTTCTTAACTTGTCGCGTAATCAAAAGACGTGGGTACTTCTCGCGTGTGATTTTGATAAAAGGGTAGGACTTATCATCCTTGAGCATGATATTATACTTTGGCATATTTTCTTGAATAAGATTAATTTCCAAGAGTAATGCCTCGATATTCGACTCTGTGACAATAAATTCAAAATCAACAATTTCTGACACTAATAATTCAGTCTTAGTATCATGTGAACCACGAAAATATGAGCGTACCCGATTTTTTAGATTTTTGGCTTTACCGACATAAATAATCGTTCCGTTTTTATCTTTATGCAAATAACAGCCAGGATTGTCTGGCAGTATGGCAAGTTTTGCCTTAATGGTATCATTCATACTGAGGTCAACCTCAAAAATTTCAATTTGACCATTTTGATACGTTCTCCTTTTAATTCGTAGCCACTATACTTATTACTATTCTTGGGTACATTTTTTCAACTACGAAATCATAATTAAAGCCGTTTTTGGCACCACTTTCTTTCCATTATATCAAAAAAACGCCCTTTCGGACGTTTTGGAAACCTTTAATTAAAAGTTGTTAATATCGAAATCATCACCTAAGAAGTCAGCAAGTGAGAATCCTTCTTGTGTTTCTGGTAATGTGTATTCTGGTTTAGTATTGCGACGTGGTGCACGTGGTTTAGCATCACGACGTTGTCCACCTTGTGCAGCGTTACCTGAATCATTTGAACGTTCTTTACGTGCAGGCGCTTCAGTCAAAGCTTTGATAGACAATGAGATACGCTCTTCAGCTGGTTTCACGTCAAGTACTTTAACTTGAACGGCTTGCCCTACTGACAAGACATCTTTAGCGTTTTCAACACGTTCCCAAGAGATTTGAGAAATGTGAACTAAACCTTCAACACCTGGGAAGATTTCAACGAAGGCACCGAAGTCAGTAATACGTTTAACAGTACCGTCGAGAACAGAACCAACTGGTGCTTTTTCATCGATGTCATCCCATGGGCCAGGCTGTGTCGCTTTAAGAGAAAGTGATACACGACCAGCTTCTTCATCAACTTTCAAGACTTTAACTTGAACAGTTTCACCAACTTTAACAACATCGCTAGGTTTTTTAACGCGTCCGTGAGCTAATTCAGTCACGTGAACGAGTCCGTCAACACCACCAAGGTTGATGAAAGCACCAAAATCAGTTGTACGTGCAACAGTACCTTCAACAATATCACCTTCATGCAAGTTAGCAAAAGCTTCAGCACGTTGTGCTTTAGATTCTTCTTCAATAACTGCACGACGGCTCAAGATGAAACGTTTTTCAGCAGCGTTAACTTCGATGATTTTAGCATCAAATTCTTCACCGACAAATTTCTTAGTATCGCGTACAAAGTAAGTGTCAATCATAGATGCTGGGATGAAACCACGAACACCATTGAAGTCTACTGACAAGCCACCTTTAACGTCTTTTAAGACTTTAACAGTGACAACTTCGCCTTCTTTACCTTCAAGGTCAGCAAAAGCTTTACGTGCAGCAAGACGTTTTTCAGAAAGCAAGTAAACATTAGCACCTTCTGATTCTTTACCCACGATTTGCTTAACAACCAAGAGTTCCTTAACTTCACCAGCTTTGACGAAGTCATTTATATCAGCGTCACGTTCGTTAGTGAGTTCGCGAAGTGTCAAAACACCTTCAACACCTGTACCAACAATAGCTACAGTAGCTTGATCACCTTCGACAGTGAGGATTTCACCGCTTACGACGTCACCGACTTTAACGTCACCGACGCTGTTCAATAGTTCTTCAAATTCGTTCATTTTTTAAAAAGTTTCCTCCAACAATTTGACTGGTACACATCTTTTACGATAGATACAGTCCTAATGTTTATCTTACCATAATTATTCCTAAAAAGAAAGCGATTTTTGTATAGAAATCGCTTTTTATTTTATATTTGACTTGATTTTTGTAAAAATTCTGCAATTTCAGCTGTTTTGCCTTCATGTAATCCTTTAACAATGTAGGAGCCAACAATGACACCATCGACTGCTTGTCTGAATTTTTCAACGTGTGCAATTGAGGACACGCCAAAACCTGCTAAAACGGGGGCATCAGAAATCTCAGCTAATTTCGCTAAATGTTGATTCAAATCTGCCCGATAATCGCGATCTGCACCTGTGACTCCATTGACCGTCACAGCATAAATAAAACCTTCCGCTCCATTGACCAATTCAGCTTGGCGTTCTGGGATGCTAGTTAAAGTTACAAGTGGCACCAAAGCAATATCAGTGTTTGTCAAAAACGGCGCAATCATATTTTCATGTTCCCGTGGCACATCTGGTAAAATCAAGCCTTTGACTGGCGTTGCTTTGAGGTCGTTGACAAATTGTTCAATGCCGTATTTATAGATAGGATTAAAATAAGACATGATGACAAGTGGGATATCCGTTTTGACTGTTTTCAGGGTGTCGATAACCTTTCTTAAAGTCGTCCCATTTTTCAAGGAACGGATCCCCGCCAATTCAATCACAGGGCCGTCAGCCACTGGATCTGAAAAGGGAATACCGACTTCAATCGCACTCGCACCATTTTCCACCAAAAAATCAATGGTTTCAGGGAGTCCTGCGATGCCATCCGCATGGTCGCCCGCCATGATGTATGGTACGAGCAAAGTTTTGCCGTCAGCTTTCAAGTTTTCCAAATGTTGTCGCAAGCTTTTCATCTCAAAATTCTCCTTTTTCTGCGCGTTCTTTAATCTGCGCGACATCCTTGTCCCCGCGACCGCTGAGGCAGACGATGATGCTCTCATCCTTGCCATAGCGTTTGACCAGTTTCGGAAGTTGGGAAATGGCGTGTGAGCTTTCGAGTGCGGGAATGATGCCTTCAGTGACGCATAGCATCTTAAACCCTGCTAATGCTTCATCGTCAGTCGCTGAGATATACTCTGCTCGTCCCGTTTCGTTCCAGTGGCAGTGCTCAGGCCCCAAGCCAGGGTAATCAAGCCCGGCAGAGATACTGTAGGCCTCTTGAACTTGACCGTTTTCATCTTGAAGCAGGCGCATGATATTGCCATGGAGAACACCGTCAGACCCGCGATTGATAGAGGCAGCCGTTTCGCCACTATCAAGACCACGACCTGCAGCCTCAACCCCAATCATGGCAACCGTTTCATCATTGACAAAGGGGTAGAAAAGTCCGGCAGCATTTGAACCGCCGCCGACGCAAGCAACCACTGCCGCAGGAAGTTTACCCTCTTTTTCAAGAATTTGCGCCCGCGCCTCACGCCCGATAATGGCTTGGAAATCGCGCACCATTTCTGGGAATGGCGCAGGGCCTGCAGCCGTGCCAAGGATATAATGAGTATCTTCAACACTTTCAACCCAAGCACGGAGAGCAGCATTCACCGCATCTTTGAGCACGCTCGACCCATCCGTCACTGAGATAACTTCGGCACCGAGGAGCTGCATACGGAAAACATTGAGTTCTTGGCGCTTGACATCAATGGCACCCATGTAGATTTTACAGTCCATGCCAAACAATGCTGCTGCTGTCGCCGTCGCCACGCCGTGTTGCCCCGCGCCTGTTTCAGCGATGATTTTGTTTTTGCCCATTTTTTTAGCCAACATAACTTGGGCTAGGGCGTTGTTGATTTTGTGGGCACCTGTGTGATTGAGATCTTCACGCTTGAAATAAATTTTGGCGCCGCCAAGTTTTTCTGTTAAATTTTTGGCAAAGTAGAGCGGATTTTCACGCCCGACATAGTCTTTGAGGAGGTAGGCGAGCTCGTCTTGAAAGGCTTGGTCAGTCTTGCTGTCCTCGTAGGCTGCTTTGAGTTCTTTGACGGCGTACATCAGCGTTTCCGGGACGAATGTGCCGCCGTAGGTGCCGAAGAATCCGGCTTGGTCTGGGTTTTGGTAGGTCATTTTTGCTCCTTTAGTTGATTTAAAATCAGTTGATCTTTTGGTTTCCCTGCTCGCCAGCTATCTTGGGTTGCCGCCTTATAAATTTTGATTTGTTGCGCAATATTAGGTAAATAAAATAATGCTGAGCTATCTGCTTGATTTTTTCCAAGTGCCAATTCAGAATAATCAACATCCGCATATTTTTTCAGCGTTTCTACGTTAGCAAAACCAACAAGAATCTTACCTTTTGAAAATTTGTGTTCGTGTAAATCAATCAGTTGATAACCCATGGATGCCATCACTTCTGTCAACAAATCAAAATTTTGAAAATCAGCTTGACGAAGTTGAAGGTCAATGTCATCTGGATTGGTCGGAAAGCCAGCTACTAAAGTCACTGCAAGACTTCCCATTAGGTAAGGTACGATATGATAATCATTCAATTTTCTAATGATTGTCAAACATTCTGCTAATAAGTCTTCCGAATGGGCAACACTTGCCTTTTCTATAAAATGGTTGATTTTTTCCAAATCCTTGGCACCATTTGTTTCGACGCCAGACGATATATCCACACCATAGGCAGTAGGAAAATAGCGAATCGCCTCACCAACGTTCTCAGGCGTCAAGCCACCGGCAACAAAGAATTGGTAACCGTCCAAAGCTGATAAATCAAGGGCTTGCCAGTCGAAACTTGTGCCACTTCCCCCCGCAAATTGGGCGGGTGGTGCGTCTAATAAAATCACCTGATTTTTAAACTCTGAGATGTTATCTGGCAGTTTACCATCTTTAATACCGAAAGCTTTAATCACGGGTACGCCGACCTGTTCTGCGTATTCGGCGCTTTCTTGTCCGTGGAGTTGGACCATATCAAGTCCGACTTTGGCGACAATATCTTGAACAAGTGCCAAGTCCTCATTCACAAACAAGCCAACTTTTTTGACCGTTTTGGGGACAAATTTGCCTAGATATTTGGCATATTCTGGCGTGACCTTGCGCTTGCTATCAGCAAATACAAAGCCGATATGAGTGGCACCAGCCTTGACTGCTGTTTCGACGGCTGCCTGTGTTGACAGACCGCAAATTTTAATCCACATGGCGCTTGACCTGCAAATTTCTAGCGGCAATTGTCGGATTACCGTCTTTCATCAAGGCTTCGCCAACCAGTACAGCACGGAAATCTTGGGCAACTTTTTCAGCTTCGACAGGTGATTTAATCCCAGACTCTGAGATGTAAAATCTTTCTTTTTCTTGTAAGGGCACCAAGTCTAGGCTGTTTTGAATGTCGACTTCAAAAGTTTTGAGGTTACGGTTATTAACGCCAATCAATTCAGCATTGATTCGATGCGCAATAGCTAGCTCTTCAGCATTGTGCACCTCGACTAAAACTTCTAAACCTAGCGATGTTGCATAGTCATACAAGTCTTGCAAGTCTTTTTCAGCTAGACAAGCGACAATCAACAAGACAATCGTCGCCCCACTATTGACCGCACGCGTAATCTGCTTTTTATCAATGATAAAATCCTTGTTCAGCACTGGCACGTCAACGTTTTTGGCAACCAAACGCAAATCGTCAATAGCGCCCTTGAAAAAGACTGGGTCAGTCAAAACTGAAATCGCAGAAACACCCGCCGTTTCATAACTTTTTGCCTGTGCCAAGACATCAACATCTAGGTTAATAGCACCAAGTGACGGCGAGGCACGTTTGACTTCAGCGATAACCTGCAGCTGCTGCGGATTTTCTCGCAAGCGTTCAACAAAGCCTTTGACTTTTCGGACTTGACCTGGTATTTCTAGAGGCATTTGTGCCACTTCAAGTACTTTTTCAGCTAGTATTTTTTCAAGAAAGTTTTCCATTTCAACTCCTTATATTAAGATGTTGAGACGACTGTCCAGCTCCGTAGAATGTTTCACTGCGACGAGTAACCGCAGGAGCACGTTTTCTACATCGAGTAATCGCAGATGCAAATTAGGGATTTGCCGTAAGCGAACGTAGTTCGTGCGGACAAATCATCTATTTTCCTAGTTGAAAGCACGGCTTTCAATCTACGGATAGAGGCAACAAAATTGCCGTCAGCTAGGAGTCGAAACTCAGTTATTTTCATTTGTATAGGTTAGCGCTTGATATTTTCGGTAATCATTTGTGTTTCCAGTTCGGTAAAACCGGCAAGCATGGCGCTGTTCAGTTTATCAAGCAGGGCACTACAAATGCCCTTTTCACGCGCTAATCTTGTGATATCAACTTTTTTTGCCACCTGCCAATCACTTGCAGCGACCTGTTTAACCAATTCGCCGCGCGCCTTGACCAAAGCCAGCAGTTCTGTGTCAATTTGCTTGATTTTCAAACGTGCATCCATTTTATCAGCTGCCATTTTAAGCCCCCCTTTGTTTCAATTTTGCTTTTACTCTAACTTGAGCATTTTCTGTTCAAGTGCGATAAAATCAGCAATCATATTCCGATAAAGTTTTTCGACCAACTTTTCATCTGCTCCCTTTTCACGCGCCAAGACTTTCACTTTTTCAATAACTGCCGCAACACGTTGGGGCGCTTGAACATCAGTTGCTGTCCTTTTAAAGGTCGCTGCTTGCTTGACCAAGTCACCACGTTGCGCAAGCAAGCTAATCATTTGCTCGTCGATTTTGTCAATTTCTGTCCGAATCTCAGTTAAATTTTCCGCCATTATTTCAGCTCCTGCATCTCGACTAATTTCGCCAGTGCTTGACCACTTGCGATGACCTCACGCGCCTTGGCAATCCCTGCAGCTATCGTCTCCGAGACACCTGCCGCAAAAAAGCCTAGCCCCGCATTCAAAACTGAGACCTCCAAGAATGGACTTGCTTCATTTTTCAGCACAGATTTAAGAATCGCCGCATTTTCCTTGCCCTCGCCACCGCGAATCTCTTGCAGAGTCACACGCGGCATCCCCAGACTCTCATGGTCGAACTCGTGCACCGTAATCTCGCCATTCTCATCAAGCAAGGCATACTGGTTGACACCATCCAGACTCGCCTCGTCCATATTGTTTGGCCCGCTGATGACTAGGGCGCGACGGCGTCCCAATGATTTCAGAACTTCTGCCGTCGTTGTTAAAAGGTCGCGACGAGAGGTCCCGAGCAGCTGGGTATCGAGATTGACTGGGTTTGTGAAAGGACCAATGAGATTGAGCACCGTGCGAACCTCCAGCTCACGCCGAACAGGCATAACATAACGCATATTGGGATGCACATGTTGGGCGAAAAGGAACACAAGCCCTGTCTTATCGAAAATGTCTGCCAACTCCTCTGGCGTGTGATAGAGATTGATCCCCAACGCCTCCAAGACATCAGCCGAGCCCGATTTTGAGGAAATCGACCGATTGCCGTGTTTCGCCATTTTGACACCCCCCGCCGCCAAGATAAAAGCAGCAGTCGTGGAAACGTTAAAGGAAAATGACAAATCGCCACCCGTGCCACAATTATCCATGGCAGTCGTGATGCTCGTCGGAATTTTCAAAGCTTTTTCGCGGACAACATCAACAATTCCCACCATTTCATCAACCGTTTCGCCTTTCATGGAAAGGGCAATGAGAATAGCTGATAACTGTGAGTCTGTCAGCTCGCCATTAAACATAGAATTGGCGATTTGGTTGACTTCGTAGCGCGAAAGATCTTCGCGGTTCATTAGTTTGATTAGTTTTTCTTTCATCTTATTTTTCTTTCATTCATTTAGGTCAAGTTGGCATCGAACAATTTCAGTAATGCTTCACAACCTCACAAAATTCTCAATCATCCACATCCCCTCAGGCGTCCCAATACTCTCCGGGTGATACTGCATGCCAAAAATCGGCAGGGTGTCATGTTGAATCGCCATAATTTCATGGTCATCAGTCGTTTTTGACAAGATTTTAAAATCTGCTGGCATTTGAGAAATGACAATCGAATGATAGCGCATAATTTCATGCGTTTTCGGAATACCTGCCAATAATGGTGACGCTATCAGACTTTCAGCCATTGAGGTTTTGCCGTGCATGATGTGTTTTGCTAAGTCCAACTTGCCACCGAAAACTTCGGCAATGGCTTGGTGACCGAGACAGATGCCTAAGATTGGTTTCTTACCAGCAAAATCACGAATCATCTCTTCCATTCTGCCAGCGTCAGCAGGCCAACCGGGGCCTGGAGAAAAGACGATTTTATCTGCCGCCTCGGCGACTTCGTAGAGGTCTCGGTCGTCATTTCGCAAGACCTTAACCTCGGCAAATTCGCCGATGTATTGGGCTAAATTATAGGTAAAACTATCGTAATTATCAACTAATAAAATCATTGCTTTCTCCAATCTTGGTCATGGCCTTTGCCTTGTTCAAAGTTTCCTGATATTCGCTTTCAGGCACGCTGTCAAAGACGATGCCCGCACCTGCCTGAGCGTGCGCCTTGCCATCTTTGAGCACCATTGTCCTCAAGGCGATGGCGAAATCCATGTCCGAGTTGCTCGACAGATAGCCGATAGCCCCCGCATAGATGCCACGTTTGGTCTTTTCTAGCTCATAAATCCGCTGCATGGCGCGAATTTTCGGTGCACCTGATACGGTACCTGCCGGCAAGGTCGACTTGAGGGCATCTAAGCTAGAGACTCTGTCTAAAAGTTCGCCCTTGACAACGCTCGTCAGGTGCATGACATAGCGGAAATACTCGACTTCCATGTACTTGGTCACTTTGACCGTACCAACTTTAGAAATCTTCCCGATGTCATTACGACCGAGGTCAACTAGCATCCGGTGCTCCGCGACCTCTTTTTTATCAGCCAGTAAGTCATTTGACAAGTACTCATCTTCTGCCTCATCAGCGCCCCGTGGTCGTGTGCCAGCAATGGGATTGGTTGTCACCACACCATTTTTAACTGACACCAGACTTTCCGGACTAGCACCCATGATTTGATAGTCACCAAAATCTAAGAAATACAGATAGTTTGACGGATTGGTCAAGCGCAGATTGCGGTAATAATCAAAGGGATTGCCCGAAATCTGACTCGTCAAACGCTGACTAAGGACGATCTGAAACATATCGCCATTTTTGATATGCTCCTTAGCCTGCGCCACCATCTCAATAAAATCAGCCTTGGTCGTGTTACTTTTGAAGGACAAAGGATTGAGCTTAACCGTTTCAAATTCATTTTTATGTGGTCGCGTCAAGTTTGATAGCACCAACTCCATGGCAAGCGCTAAATCATCAGCCGTGCGCCCACTGTAAATATCCGACTCAACAATGGTAATCTGCTCTTTCTTGTGGTCAAAAATCAGATAAGATTCATAAAGAAAGAAATGCAAATCTGGCGTGCCAATTGCATCTTGGGGAATTTCCCCGATATTTTCATAGAGGGCAATGGTGTCATAACTCACAAAACCAATGGCTCCGCCCGTAAACGGTAGGTCTGACCTCTCTTTATTTTTAACAGTCAGCTCACTCAGATAATCAAGTGGATCACCTGTTTTGACCTGACCATTATCTGTCAGCACGCCATTTTCAAACTTAATTTCATGCACGGGATTGTAAGCAATCATGGAGTAACGTGAATTTTCCTTTTCTCTCGGAATAGATTCCAAGATAAGCTTATGTTTTAATTCCAGTCGCAAATAAGCCAGAATAGGTGTAATAATATCAGCATTAATTGTTTTTCTTAAAGTCATATTTACTCTTTTCTATAAACATCATTTTTGTGAAAGTTCAAGTCAGTGACATGTAGCCACCTTGGCTTATGAGCTGATGACCATATTCGTTTAGCACAAAAATTTTTCAAAAAAAGTCCTCGACGAAAGACTAAACTTTCGTCGAGGACGTTATCACACGCGGTGCCACCTCAATTGTAGCGAAAAAACCTATTTGAAATAGTCTTTCTCTACATCTCATCTCCCTCAAGCAAGGGATTGTGCGATATCGGGCACCCACGTGATTCTTATCGTTTCGAATCAAAATCGAACTAATCTGATATCAGTTCACACATCGCAGCCCATTCACGTGATAGAACTCTTGTCTCGCAATCACCGACAAGTCCCTGAAAGTCCTAATATCTCGCTACTTCTTCTGCTATTGTTCTAATTTTACGATTATTCTGACAAGTTGTCAAGCGAAAAAAAGATTTAGTTTCAGTTCATCGTTCGAAAATAATCGAATGTTGAGAAAACCAACAATTCTATTTCTTTTTCAAAATAACACGCAACTCCCTATTTAAGCCCTTTTTCACTCTTAAAAAAGTATTTTTTGAAACTGTCAGATTGATTTTATCAACATCATTTAATAAACTAACTTCTTGCTTTACTTTACCACTCAATGTTTCAATGATAATTTGAACGCCACTTGTATCTGTCGCCACACCAGAAAGCGATGCCTCATAATCACCTACTGAGAATTGTTTTTCGATTAGGTAAGCACCTGAATTTTGTAACTTGATGCCTTCATTTTCTACTTCAATCTTCTCAAATTTACTTGGCACCATCTCAACCTCACTATTCGGACTCAAAATAACTTCTTGATTTTTTTTGAAAAAGTGCCCAACATTTGTTTGACCTACTAGCGGGAACTCTCTGCCTGCTACCAAATCATCCGACTTAATAGCTGTCAAATCATAATAGCCAGCTGTCTTAATTTTAATCTTTTTCTCTCCAGAAGTTTCATTGATAAGTGTTTCTGCCTTGCCTGAAACTCTTTCCGGGTGATTTCTTGGATTTTTCCAAGATATAAAAGCAAATCCCAAGGAAAAGATAGCCACCAACGACACAAGCGTAATTATTATTTTCTTCATATTTTTCAACTTTCTTACTTAAATGCTACCATATCAATAATAGCGTCCATTTTACTTGCCAAGCGTTCATCATGCGTTGCCACAATCAAGACACTTTCCGGTTTAACCAAGGATAATAATAAACGCTCAACTTCCTCAGCTGTTTTTTCGTCCAAGGCACCTGTTGGCTCATCAGCTAAAATAACGTCTGATTCTTTCAGTAATAATCTTGCTATCGCAATCCGTTGTGCCTGACCTCCAGATAACTCATAAATTTTTGATTTCAAATAGCTTTCATCAAGACCAACTTGTAATAAAACTTCAACTTGTCGCACTTTATTTTTAGAAACAAGTCCTAAATTTTGTGACACTGTTTCATCATCTATCAAAGCATAATTTTGGAAAATATAACCTAGATGGTGCTGAAAATAAGTTGTTTCTTTCATTTTCCAAATATCTTGATTTTTTAACTGAATCGTTCCAGATGTTGGTTTCTCAAGTCTTGCAAGCGCATTGAGAAAAGTTGATTTTCCACTACCTGACTCGCCAATAATGGCATATGATTTACCAAATTCAAACTGATAATCAATGCCATCATAAACTATCTTTTGATCAAATGTTTTCTTTAAATTTTTGGCTTCAATCATACGACCTCAACTTCTCCTTTTAAAATTTGTACCCTATATTTTTTTAGTTTAATGGCTGAAACTGTCATTAAAATCAACATTTCAAGAATCAGAAAACTCAGCATTATCAAGATAAGTACCAATTCTTTTGTCAATAACCAGACACCGATGCTTGATACGATATTTATCCCAAAAGCCAAGGCTAAGATAGAGAAAAATATTTTTTTCGATTTTGGACGATATAACGATGTAATCACAATTTGTTTCGCTTTTAATCTAATGGCCAAACTAATAAATTTATAAAAAATCATAATTTGAAAAATGAATAATAAAACAAGTGAGATAGCATTCGCTAATAAACTATTAAATAACTCCGTCACATAAGTTGACATGCGTTGATAGACATTCGTTGTATCTAAAATGCCTTTTTGAACGTCCGTTTGTTTTGCGATACCATCAAAACCATGACGGTCAAAAATGGATTGCTCCGACAAAGCACGTGGTAAATCAGCTGCGACAATGTTAGTCATATCAAGTAATGCCGTATTCACCACAACAAATATCTGGTCTTTTTGGAGTTGCTCAGGAATAGCCTGCCCCTCAATCGTTGAATTAAACTGAAACGTTTCTTGCCCATTTTTGATTGTTATGAATTGAAACTTACTAATCGTCTTATCTAGGCTTAACTCTCCCATATCCAATAGTTTTTCCAGGTTCTCTCGCTCATCAGTATATTTCTCGGGTAAATAAATTGTATAAAGATAATTTTTAACAGGTTCTGCCAATTTTTCAAGATAACCCATTTTTTGATTTTCTTTCAAAAATTGCCTATTAACAATATGTGTGTTTTGCGAACTATAGGCTGTTTCTGATACTGCCTCAACTTGCCAATTCAAAGGCATATTGGTAATAACCTTCTCCTTAGGATAAGCTAGATAGAATGCTGCCCATTTTCGTGTATAGGTCAATTCTTCCGCCATTTGATTTTTATCTAAACGATGATCTTCATCAACACTATTTGGATTATCTAGCCCATGACGGCTATAAGTCAGGTAATCTTGGTAGTTTTGCCACTGACTCATACTATGATAGGCTTCATAAATCGGCTGAATTGTTTTGATAGTTTTAATTAAGGAAGTCCCAAAAATAATAAGGATAAATATATTTAAAACAGATAAAATACCTAAAAACCCTTTATTAGGTAATTTATTTTTAAAAATTGAAATCGGGTTTGAAAATTGAATAACCAAAAACACTAATAAATTGGCCAATATAAGTAAGATGATTATGACAATTGATAACGTTAGAAATAAGGCAATCACCATTGAAAAAACATTGGTATAAACTAATCCGCCATTTAAAATGCCAACAAGTGTAAAAACACTCATGCCAAACACTAGATAGCTCGCGACATCCGTTACTAATTCTATCAGAGCATATTTTCTTAAAGTCCCTAAACTTCTTCTGATAATTACCGCCTTACTTTTCAGTAGTTTCAACAACGTTAAGATTGTTATAAATGTTATGATAATTCCCCAGGTAATTAAAGATTTCAACCCACTAAACAAGAGTGATAACCCTGACATTTGAGGTGAAAAGGCTGGGAATTTCTCAGAAATAATACCTTTATTTTTCAAAAAATTTAAATCATCTTGACTCAGATTATCCGATGACCAATAACCGCCAACCACATAACTATTTTTTAACTTTGTCAAATCTTCACCTTTTCCAAAAGTAAAGGTTTCTGTTTTGCCAGAAGTCACAACAGGATAATATAACTCGATATGATGCGTAACAGCAAATTGTTCTAAGATTTCAAAATAATCTTTGTTAGCTTTCGTGTCATCAACTTGCTTAATCGATAGGGTTTCCGATGCCGGATAGACGATGTATGATTTAATTTCTCGCACTTGAACAAATGATAGCAAGCCAAGAAAAAATGTAACGATAAAAATAATCAGATATTTACTTTGTAAAATTTTCTTCATACCAAGTGTTCACTCCTAAAAATAGATGCCGATATTTTTTCAACAGATTGATATTCAAACAAGTATAAAACCAAAATTCACATATAAATTATGTCAATCATTTTGGTTTTACGGTTGATTGAATACGCAACATTTTTATTCGTTAAAGTTATTTTTTCAGCTTAATTGAAAAATTATCAACACCATTACTTTTTACTGTTAATAATTTTTATCTTCTAACTTGAACTCCATTGTTCGTTTTTCATTTAATAGGTGTTAAAACAACTGAAACATTTGGATTGGTTGTTTTTATTGCTAAAAACCTTTTATTTTTCAATTTAATTTTTATGTTTTGCTTGTCATCTGTTACTTGGAAACTTTCCGAATCTTTTACATTTTCTGGTGCATAAACAACTATCTGCACCTCTCCTTGCGTAACACTTCCAGATTTATCTGTCCATGCCGTCAACTCCCCTTCAAAAGAAATAGTGTACTCTCCGCTTGGAAATTGTTCTCCAATTAAGTAATTTCCTGTATCAGTCAAGATGTAAGCATTATTACTTTCAGGGATTTTTTCAAATTTTGCTGGATTAAAAATTACCTTCTCGCCTGAATTTAAACTAATGGACTCATTTTTATTAAAATACTGCCCACGACGCGTTTTATCTAAATCTGGAATCTGACTACTTGATTTCTCTGCTTCATTTGTCTTTAATGTTGTGATATCATAATAGCCTGCTTCTTTTATGTTAATTATTTTTACCGTGGACGATTCATTTTTTAATATCTGTTTAACACCTAAATCTTGAGTCGGACTTCCCTTTCCAAATAAATTTCTAGTAGCAAAAAATATACCTAAACCAGCAATAATAAGTAATATTCCAAGCAAAACCAATTTCTTTTTCATCTATTTCCTCAAATCTTTCATATAAATAATCGTATCCATCTGATTAGCAAGTGCTAAATCATGTGTCGCAACAATTAAAGTTGTGTCTGCTGTAACCAAAGATAGTAATAATTTACCAACCTGTTCTCCAGTTTGGTCGTCTAAAGCACCTGTTGGTTCATCAGCCAAAATGATTTTAAGATTTTTTAATAACATTCGAGCAATAGCAACACGCTGAGCTTGACCGCCTGATAATTCATAAATCTTTAATTTTAAGTAAGACTCATCCAAGCCAACTTTTTCAAGTGCTATTATCTGGTTTTGCTTATCTTTTTCAATAATCTTCAAATTTTGAGCAACACTTTTATCATCAATCAAGGCATAGCTTTGAAAAATATACCCTAAATAATCTTTAAAATATTGTTTTTCTTTCATCTGCCAAACATTCTTTGATGCTACCAAAACTTCGCCATTAGTCGGCTTTTCGAGACGTCCGATGGCATTTAATAAAGTCGTCTTACCACTGCCAGACGCACCGACTAAGGCATATGATTTTCCTGTTTCAAATTTTAAAGCCACATTTTGATAGACAATTTTATCGCCAAAACTTTTACTCAATTCTTTTAATTCTATCAACTGATGTCTCCTCCTTTTAGGATGCTTAATTTATTTTGATGTAATTGACGAAATGCGCCAAAATAAATGAGTAAAATCGCAAGCAAGTACACTGTAATTAAAATTAATGAAATCTCTCCAGTTCCTAACCAAAACCAGCAAACTACTTCCAACAAACTCAGTGTCACCAACAAAGATGCAAAGTGTCTATAAACAGAACTACGAAATCCTAGCCCATTAAGGGTACGGATAATAATTTGCTTACCATTAAGCTGAATCTGCATTTTCAAAAAATCATAGATGACTAATAGTTGCAATAAAAACATCACTAGTATCAAGGAAATGGAAGAAATAAACTGCCGATTCAAATCATTAACTGTATTTTGCAAACTCATTTTAACATTTTGAAAATGATTAACTTTTTGAATCAAATGATTATCAGCTAGTTTTTTCTGTAAGCCTCTTGCATCATACATCGCATCAAAGGTAAAATTGCCTATCAAAAAGTCAGTCTTTTCATTTTTGGGTAATTTTCCCCAGTCCAAGTCAATCAGTATCATATCTTTCCTGTCACTATCTGGTAAAGATAAGTTTGACTCGCTTTCCAACATAAATAGGAAAATCTCTTGCCTATTTGGAATAAATTGCCAGTCAACCTCATCGTCTGATACAACATCAGACAGTCCTCTCAAAGCGATGAGTTTTATCTCCGACAAATCTTTTCGATATTTTTCAGGAATAAAGACTGTTACTGCTTTATCAGACTTAACTTGATATTGACTTTCTGGATGAATCTCTCTATTTAATTTCAATACTTGTGGATTGACAATATAAATTTTTTCGGCTATTTGAGGATTGACAGCTCTAATCTCTGCTCCTTTTCCTTCAACATAAACATCTACTTTACCAAACCAGCTCGCCTGCTCGTTTGCTAATTTGGAAATCAAAACATCATCACTTGAAATACAGTTCGCAAAGTTCCTCATGTTCTGATTGTCTAATTTCATCTGTTCATTTTTTTCAGCTGAATTCCCTTCCAGATTATCATTATCTAAAAAACTCCACCAGATTCTTGCATAATTTTCAGCGGGTTGCCATTCCTTGACCAAATGTTTTTGAGACAGATATTTAGGATAATTTTTACTGATTACCGACGTCTCATGCGTCAATAATACCGTACTCAACGCAATCACAATAAGCCATACGACTTGTATTTTTTTACCACTTAGCTTATTTTTTTGAATATCTGAAATATTTGCAGTCATAACTTGCCACAAAAAAACGGTATAAGCTATGATTTGTAAAATAAATAAAAGTACGACAATCATAGCTAAAGTTAGAAAGAAAGCCTTAACTTTAACTGTTGCAAAGTAGTCATTTATAGCCGAAATAATTATTCCTAAAATAGCAAAACTAATCACGATTGTCACCAAAGACTTGAGAAAGCGATTAAAATTTCTGCTCTGGAAAATGCCAAAACTTCGCTCAATTACTGCTTCTTTAAGCCTGATAACAAGCAAAGCGTAACTAACGACAAAAAACATGAGCAATAATACAAAGAACGATAAGGAGTATAAATCCCCTCCTGTTAGAAATGACACTGCAACTAACCATATAGGGGTATTAAATATCTCAAATTTCAAGTTCATCTCACGTAAACTTTGCATTCTATTAGGTGGCATATTACCAACAACATAATAACTACCTTCCACAGTAGTTGATTTTAACAATTTTTGATCTCTGGTGTAGACTTTATCATTATTAAAAGTATTTTTTCTTGATCCAAATACGTAGCCACGTATTTCTCCACCATCATTTAGAACATTTTTAATAATTGTTAATTGTTCAGTATTAGCAATTTCTTCTAGACACGTATAAAATTTTCCACTATCAGTCTTACTTAAATTTTCTGTAATAATTATCACATTATCAGACGGATAAGGTAATCCACCATTAGGGTCAAAAAAGTTCATACCCGCAAAAGCTAAGAAGCAAAATAATAGCGAAAAGAAGACCAGCACAAACTGTGCTTGTGCTAACCTTCTAAAATCATTGATTCTTTTCAACATTTTAATTACCAAAGTAGTAAACATTCCAGCCAGGATATGACTTGGTCCCTGCATCCCATCTATCTTGCTTGTGCGATGTACGAGCAGCACCATAATCTTTACTATCGTAACTACGAGTGACACCTAAACGATTATTAACATAAGCAATAGAACCGTATTGACGAGTGTCTAAAACTGAATAATTTGAATAAGCATTAGTTGAACCACTTGTTGAACTATGATCCCATTGATCAATTAACCATGGATGTGGATTATCTGCATGGGCAACAACAACTGCACCACCTAATGTTGCTACCGCAACTGTTAACATTGCAATTTTTTTAATTTTCATCATATTGACTCCTTCTATCTTGTCATTAACATACTATTCCCTCACTCAAAATAAATAAAGTGGAGAAAGATAAACAATTAAGTTTTGAAAGTCGTTCGAACTAACTTACAATTCTAATTCTACTACATAAAAATTATTAAATTTCAAAAATTGAGAATCTGCATGACTTGATGATGAAAATTGTATATTCTCTTGACTTTAAAACAAAAATTGAGAATGCTCAGGACTTTAGCTTTATGTCCTGAGCATTCTCAATTTGATTCATTTACTCCTGCAGATTCTCAATTCTGCATTTTTAAATATTTTCTGATGCTATAATAAATTTATCAAGTAAAACGAAAGGAGAAATCAATATGTTAGCTTTTTTACGTTCACTTATCTTTACTAAATGATTACAGATGAAATAGCTAGAACTTAGTGTTCCTTTGCCATGAACATCTCAATTCGTTTAGCTAAATCTACAATGCCAAATTTTTTTAAAACCTGAATATCGCTCTGTATCTCCTCGAAAAGTTCAGAGCTTTTTTCTTGCTTAAATTTGGAAAAAGTTTCAAAAATAGAAACTATAATCTTCCCTTCCATATCCCATGCATCTAAAAGTTCCTCTAGTTCATTTTTAATTCTATTCGCACGCGTGTATTGTTCATTACATACCATATGGACATATAAATTTACTAAAGTTCTTTTAACAACATCAGCATGAGAATATAATAGATTAGATAGTTCATCGCAATCTAACATCTCTAGCCCCAAATAATAGGCTTCTTTAAGACTTAACGCTTCCAAACAGTTGGAGAAAACATCAATTTCAAAAAGTGTCCATTGCTCGATACTTGTTAGATAATCCTGAATGAGTTTTCGATCGTTATCTGTGATTAAGTTTTCTCCTGATGAATCATATATCGCCACTTTAACCATGACATTATAAATTTTATCAATTTTTTTCTTGGCTCTCGGCTTTAATAACTTTTTCATTCCCTCTATATCATTATTTATAGCGTAATCACTCATTTGTTTCATAAAAACATGTAGCCTACTGGGTTCATAAGTCGGCATCAAAGCAAAAAACTCTGTTGGGGTCATGTTAAGCCCCTGAATCGCTAGCAAAAGACACTCAGCCGAAAACATACTTTCGCCTTTTTCAAAACGTGAAATTTGAGAACTATGAAGATAGCCTGTCTCAATCTCACCATAACTATAGCCACGCGCTTCACGCGTTTTTTGATAAAATGTTCGCAATTCCATTTGTTCAGACATTTCTTCTTGTAATTTTGTCAAACACTTTCCTCCAATCTAAATAAAAAAACGAAGTTCTTCTTACTAATTTTAACATAATCAGTAAGAATAATACAAAAATAATAAATTATTACAATCATTTATTTCATATATAAGAAATTTATTTATCAATTTTTATTTGTATATCTTAACTTAAATGCATTAAAGTTTTAGACTAGATTACTATTTGGTATATTTTATAAGCTATTCCCACTAAATTAATCTTCAAATGGATAACCTAAGTACTATCTTTTATCAATTAAAAAAATCGTAAGATTAAAATGTTTCAAAGCATATTTCTCTTACGATTTTACATTTTTATATTTTTAATTCTGATACGCAATCTAATTATATGTCACTTCACTCGCAACAACCGAATACCATTCAATGTAACGATTATCGTCGCACCCATGTCAGCTAAAATGGCTATCCAAAGTGTGAGCCAGCCTGGGATAACCAGTAGCAAGGCGATGACTTTCAAGACTAATGAAAAAGTAATATTCTGCTTAATGGTTCGTAAAGTGCTACGGCTCAGTCTGATAAGAAATAGTAATTTAGATAAATCATCTCCCATTAAAGTGACATCTGCGGTTTCTAAAGCTATATCTGTTCCCACTACACCCATGGCAATACCGACAGTCGCCACTGCTAAAGCTGGTGCATCATTAACACCATCGCCAATCATAGTAACGCGTCCAAAGGTCGCTTGTAAGTTCTGAATCTCTTGCAATTTATCTGCTGGCATTAGATTTGCTTTGACTGATGAGACACCCACTTCTTTGGCAATCTGATTCGCTGTTGCTTGGTTGTCTCCTGTCAGCATGACCGTCTCTTGAATGCCAAGTGATTGTAATTCTTGTATCGTTTGTTGACTCGTTTGTCGAACGGTATCTTGCATGGCAATAACTGCTAGGACTTGCTCACTTGTACCAAAGTAGATAACCGTTTTACTTTGGTCGTGAAAGGATTGTGCTATAGTAGTGATTTTTGAGTTTGATGAAAATAATGTTGCGCTACCAATAAAGTAAGTTGTACCTAAAATGTCGCCCCGCACACCACGTCCTGTGATTGACTGAAAATTTTCAATGCTGGTCTGTATTATGTCGATGCCACGTCTTTGATTTTCCTCTACAATAGCAGAGGCAAGAGGATGTTGCGCATAACTTTCCAAGACTGATATTTTTTGAAGTAGGTCAGTTTCATTATAGCGTTCATCTACTACAACAAAGTCAGTTACTGTCGGTTTTCCCTCTGTCAAAGTACCCGTTTTATCAAAGGCAATGGCTTGAAGCTTTCCGATTTCTTCTAAATAAATCCCACCTTTAATCAAGATACCATGACGCGCAGCGTTAGCGATAGCAGACACGATAGAGACTGGTGTTGAAATGACTAAAGAACACGGACAACCGACGACTAGGACTGATAGACCTTGGTAAAACCATCTCTGCCAGTCGCCACCGAAAAACAAGGGTGGAACGATGATGATCAGGGTCGCTAGCAAGATAATGAATGGGGTATATATTTTTGCAAATTTGTCAACAAAAGCCTGAGCTGGTGCGCGTTCACCTTGGGCTGATTCGACGAGTTGGATAATTTTGGCAAGCGTTGTATCTGATGCAAGTTTTGTGACTTGAACTTCTAGATAACCTGTTTCGTTAAGTGTTCCTGCAAAGACTACATCTCCAATTCGTCTGTCAACTGGAAGGGATTCTCCTGTAATGGCAGCTTGATTAACGGCTGAGTCACCTTTTATAACGACACCATCCATGGCAATTTTCTGACCAGGTTTAATAATCATAATATCATTAATTTGAATCTCCTGAACAGCAATTGTTTGTTCTAATTCATTACGGCGAACCGTTGCAACTTTTGGGGCAACATTCACTAGGGTTGAAATTGATTGTCGCGCCCGTTCGGCTGCATAGCCCTCTAGCATCTCACTTATCGCAAAAAGAATGACGACAACAGCTCCCTCAGCAAAGTCACCTATCAAAGTAGCACCGATAATGGCAATTGTCATCAAGGTTGCCATTGAAAACTCAAACTTGATGAGGTCTTTAAATCCCTCTATAAATAAGGCATAACCACCTACTAAGATTGCCATAACAAATAGAACAGGCATCAGAAAATGTGGCTCCCCTATACACCATTGACTAATGAAAGCTAGAATAATCAGAACTACTGCAATCAATTGGCTACGATTGTCACGCCAAAAAGAAGTCTGCCGATGTGTTGTATCAGAGTTAGTATCTTGTTCTGGTCTTACCTTAATCTTGTCAAAGGCACCCGCTTGTTCCAATTCGGCAACTGATACATGTCCTGTTACGGTTAACTTAGCTGCGCCATAATTGACTTTTGCCGCACTAACACCTTCAATTGCTTGAACATTTTTCTCAAATTTAGCCGAACAATTTGTACAAGATAGACCAGTCAATCGATAATGATGTATTTCTTTGTCAGCCATAGGTAATCCCCTCTTTTTCTCGGTTCATCGCGTCTAGCACGAGCTGTTGAATCATTGGATTGCTGAGTTGATAATAAACCATTTTACCAATTTTTTCATGTGTCAAAATTGACTGTTTACTCAAAGTACGTAAATGATGAGAAGTTGTGGCAACAGTTGCTCCGATGATGCGTGCGACATCACAAACACAGAGTCTCTCTTGTTTTGTCAAGGCATACAATATCTTAAACCGATGTTCATCTGCTACCACTTTAAAAAGCTGGCTGATGGTAAATATATCAGCTGCGGCTAATTCTGCTTTCACTGCCTTTACTTTCTCTTCATTAAAGCAAGGAATTTTACAACTTTCTTCACGCATTTTATATGGCCTCCTATTATTCAAATCACCGTTTGATTATTTCTAGTTTAACATAAAGAAAAAACATATTCAAACTTTCATTTGAATATGTTTCATTTCATCTGCTCTTTAACCGGACAAGAGCAACCGCAATCCTCACAAGCGCCACGAGACTTGATGAATTTATAAAAAGCATAGCCAGCACCTGCGATAGCTAGGGCAAAAATAATGATGGTTTGGATGTTCATATAGTCACACTTTCTGAAAGTTTAGGCGCTTGGTAGACTGGTTTTCTAAACACATAGTAACTAGCAAGCAGTAGAGATAAAATCGCTAACACAGTCGATAGGTTAACTTGACCTGTGGCAATAGTCGTCCCAATCTGATAAACGATAAAACTGATGATATAGGCAATACCACATTGGAAACCAACTGCAATACCTGTCCATTTTGCTGTTCCCATTTCACGATAAATGGCACCGATAGCAGCAAAACATGGTGCACAAAGTAAATTAAACAAGAGCAAGGTATAGGCAGATAAGGCTGTGAAATTACTCTGCATGGCAGTATTCAAAGCCGCACCACCTTTCGCATGATACAACACACCCATGGTCGAGACGAGTGTTTCTTTTGCAAGTAAACCAGTAAACGTCGAAACAGTTGCCTGCCAAGAGGTCCAACCTAGTGGGGCAAAAATCGGCATAATCACTCGGCCAATCCCTGCCAAAATAGATTGCTCCGTATCAACGACCTGCAAGCGAAAATTGAAAGTTGTCAAGAACCATAGCACTATCGTCATGGCAAGAATAATCGTTCCTGCACGCTTGATAAAACTTAATCCTTTATCTAACGCATAGCGTAAGACGTTTGACCATTTCGGCATGTGGTAATTTGGTAACTCCATAATAAATGGTGTCACAGAACCGCCTAATAATTTAGTCTTTTTCAGCATGATACCGCTGATGACAATCGTAAAGATACCAACGAAATAAGCACTTGGCGCAATCAAGGAATTATTAGGGAAAAGAGAACCAGCCACCAAAGCAATAATCGGTAATTTAGCCGAGCATGGCATGAAAGTTGTCACCATAATCGTAATCCGACGATCTCTTTCATTTTCAATTGTCCGAGACGCCATCACACCTGGAATACCACATCCTGTCGCAATCAACATTGGAATAAATGATTTACCCGATAGACCAAAGCGACGGAAAATACGGTCCATGACGAAGGCAACGCGACTCATATACCCTGAATCTTCTAGAATCCCTAAACAGATAAAGAGAACAAAAATTTGTGGGACGAAACCAAGAACAGCGCCGACTCCGGCGATAATGCCGTCCAGAATCAAACTCTGGCCAATTGGTGCGATATTTAAAAAATCAAGCAAATTTTGTGCATAATGTGGGACAATTTCCCCGAATAATTTCTCATTTACAAAATCTGTTCCCATAGTGCCAACCGTCTGGATGCTGACATAGTAAACTGCCCACATCACGAAGAGGAAAAAAGGTAGACCAAAACGCCGCGATGTCACAAATTGGTCAATCTTATCTGACACATTCAGCCGAACACCTTGTGTCCGACTCTCAACCATATCAGCCAGTGTCGTCAAATATTGGTAGCGCTCATTGACGACGATACTTTGTCTATCATCCAGAAATATATCTTCTGCAATCGCGATAATTTCTGAGACTTCCTCAGCTTGTTTGGCTGATAAAGCAACGCGCTCAATTATTTTTTCGTCATTTTCAAAAATCTTAATTAGCTCAAAGCGATTTGTGACGTGGGTGACATTAGAAAGTTCCATTAAGCTCGCCTCAAAACGTTCATCATAATGAACTTGAACTTGAGGGACCGTTGCTTTTTGACTCTGGGCAACTAAGGTTTCAATGCCTTGGTTTTTAAGGGCTGAAATATTAACAACGGGTACGCCAAGTGAATAAGATAGCTTTTCAGTGTCAATAAAGATGTTTTGTTTCACCAGCAAATCGGTCATGTTGAGCGCGATGACAACAGGTTTCCCTATCTCAATCAACTGGGTTGTTAGATAAAGATTACGCTCGATATTCGTTGCATCTACGAGGTTAATCACAACATCATAGTCATCAGATAATAAGTAATCTCGAGTGACATTTTCCTCTGGTGTGAAAGGGGATAGGGAATAAATACCCGGTAAATCCTGGATGATAATTGACTTATCTTTAACGTATTTACCTGATTTTCTCTCGACAGTCACACCGGGCCAATTGCCAACATATTGATTAGCCCCTGTCAACAAATTAAAGGTTGATGTCTTACCAGAGTTAGGATTTCCGACTAGTGCAAATCGTTTGTTTTCAGTCATTTTCTAGTACGCTCACTTCTACTTTTTCTGCCTCATTTTTTCGCAAGGTCAGTTCGTATCCTCTGACATGTAATTCCATCGGATCACCTAATGGTGCTACCTTTCTAACAAAGATACGTGTGCCACGTGTCACACCCATGTCCAGTAAGCGACGTTTCAAAGCTGCCTCAGCAGGATCCGACGGATGTGCAACGGCAATACTAAGGACCATAGCCATCTGCCCTGGTTTAACTGATGATAGTTTGGTAAGGTTGCCACGACCGATGAGTTCTTTTGAGAGTGTAATATTATCCAAAATGGTATTGTCTAATGCAACACGGGAATTGTGAATGAGAATGACACCGTTATGCTTGTCACGATTCATCACGGCGACGCGTGCGTTTTTAACAAAACCTAAGTTTTGTAGATGCTTTCTACTATCCGGGTCACCTTTAATTTCTGAAACAAAATAGGTTTGCTTGAGTGGGCAACTAGTTAATGTAATCATATTATTATTTTGAGGTTGCTTTTTGATAAAAAGCAACCATCATTCCTTTCGGCTATCAATACATATCAAATTTAACTATCAAAATCAAATGATTTCTTTATTCATTTATTATAGCACAAAAAGTAAAAGGTTTTAGACAAAAAATGAAAAATTTTTCCGACATTTTGTATAAAATCAAAAAATCGAGGGATTAACTCGATTTTTGATTCATAAAAAAACAAGCCGAAGCTTGCTTTTTAGGTGTTTTGATTATTTAGCCAAAGCTTTTTTAGAAGCGTCAGCCAATGATGCGAAAGCTGCTGCGTCATTAACTGCAAGGTCAGCTAACATTTTACGGTTAACTTCGATTTCAGCTAATTTCAAACCATGCATCATTTTAGAATATGACAATCCATTGATACGTGCAGCTGCATTGATGCGTGCAATCCACAATTTACGGAAATCACGTTTCTTTTGACGACGGTCGCGGAACGCATAGTTATATGAGTTCATTACTTGTTCTTTGGCAGTACGGAACAAAGTATGTTTTGCACCATAGTAACCTTTCGCAAGTTTCAGTACACGTTTACGACGTTTGCGGCTTACGACGCCACCTTTAACACGAGCCATTTATAGTTCTCCTTATAATATCTTAGTTTAATGTAGTCTATGCTTGATTCAGGTCTCTATTACTTAAGAGAGTAAACCATTTTACGGATACGTTTGTAGTCACCAGTTGATACCATACCAGCTTTGCGAAGGTGACGACGTTGTTTTTTAGTTTTACCATGGAAACGGTGGCTTGTATAGGCTTTAAAACGTTTCAATCCTCCAGAACCAGTACGTTTAAAACGTTTTGCTGAAGCGCGGTGTGATTTTTGTTTTGGCATTTCTCAAATCTCCTCTAAAATTTTAGTATTATTTCTTTTTCTCACCAGGTGCCAATTGCATAAACATTTGACGACCATCCATTTTGGCACGTTGTTCAACGTGGGCAATATCTTGGGTTGCAATAACGAAATCATCCAAGACTTTTTGACCAACTTCTTTGTGGGTAATCATCCGACCTTTGAATCGGATAGACACCTTAACTTTGTTGCCTTTTTCAAGGAACTTAGTTGCTTGACGCAATTTTGTATCAAAGTCATTTTGGTCAATAACTGGAGACAAACGAACTTCTTTGACTGTTACAACAGCCTGATTTTTCTTTTGTTCTTTCAGTTTTTTCTTTTGCTCAAACTTGAATTTTGTAAAATCCATAATTTTGGCAACAGGTGGTGTTGCTTGTGCTGAAATCAACACCAGGTCCATATCTTGGTCCATCGCTTGATTAAGCGCATCGCGTGTCGGTGTAATACCGAGTTGATCACCATCTGCCGAAATCAAACGAACTTCGCTTGCACGAATCGCCTGATTCATCGTCACTCTTTCTCTTGCTATGATTGTTCTCCTTGTCTTAAAGATATTGAGACAGTGATTTGACTCGTAGCAAACTATCAATTCAAGTCACCAAAACTCAATTACTGTAAATGTTCTGCTGGCTAAATGAGCCAACTTCTCCATTGAAAAACAAAACGGACTTTCCGTAGAAAGCCCGCTATAAATCAACTCTGAATCCAGAGAATAAATTCATTTCCATGCCAAGTAGCTTACGCAATATTGGCGAGAAAGCGGGGGCTTTCTGCTTTTCAACTTCTCTAGTATAACATAGTTTTGGGGTTTGCGTCAATAGTTTTTGCTTAAAAAATTTATTCTATCATGTATTGGTAATTAAATATACCCGTTTGATAACGGAACCCGTCAATTTAAACCTTCAATATCTTAACAAAATCATAAATTATAGAACCAACAGATCCTACAATTTTTTCATATACGCAATCATTTTCCTTCCAAATAAATCATCAAAATACTAATATCCGCAGGATTGACTCCTGAGATACGGCTGGCTTGACCAATCGTTTCTGGGTTGATTTTCTTGAATTTTTGGCGTGCCTCTGTGGCGATACTGTCTAAGGCATCCCAGTCTATATTTTTAGGAATGCGTTTGGCTTCCAAACGATGCATTTTAGCGACTTGATCCGTTGCTTTTTTAATATAGCCTTCATATTTGATCTCTGTTTCAATTAATTCAATAATTTTCGAATCCAAGACTTCTGGCGCTGGTCCAATGAAGGATGTCGCAATCTCATAAGTGATTTCTTGACGGCGCATAAATTCAGCGGCTGTTAAAGCATCTGTCAATGGCTTGAAGCCTAAAGTTTCAATCTTAGCATTGGTTTCAGCGATTGGTTTGAGTTTATTTTTTTGCAGGCGTAATAGTTCGTTTTCATATTGATATTTTTTGATCTCAAAAGTATGCCAACGATAATCAGAGACCAAGCCGATCTCGCGACCAAGTGGCGTTAACCGCATATCGGCATTATCATGACGAAGAATCAAGCGGTACTCAGCACGACTTGTCAACAAACGATACGGTTCAATCGTCCCTTTAGTGACTAAGTCATCAATCATCACACCGATATAAGCATCTGAGCGTTTCAAAATAAACTCAGGTTTACCTTGTGCTTTTAGCGCGGCATTAATACCAGCAATCAGACCTTGACCTGCTGCTTCTTCATAACCCGACGTCCCATTGGTTTGACCCGCCGTGAACAAGCCTGAAATCAATTTCGTTTCAAGCGTTGCACGCAGTTGATGCGGCAAAACCACATCATACTCAATGGCATAGCCCGAACGCATCATCTCAGCATTTTCCAAACCAGGAATTGAACGTAACATCTCAAACTGTACATCTTCTGGCATTGACGTTGACAAGCCTTGCACGTAAACTTCCTCTGTATCTCGGCCCTCAGGCTCTAAAAACAATTGGTGACGTGGCTTGTCAGCAAAACGCACGATTTTATCCTCAATTGACGGACAATAACGCGGTCCAACACCCTTAACCATCCCTGAAAACATCGGTGCACGGTGCAAATTCTCTTGAATAATCATATGCGTCGCATTTTTTGTATAAGTCAACCAACAGGGAATTTGATCGGCCAAATAATCCGCATCCTTTGATAAGAAACTAAAGTGATTTGGCTTCTCATCTCCTGGTTGAATCTCCGTTTTGCTGTAATCAATAGTGCTAGACTTCACGCGCGGTGGCGTACCCGTTTTAAAACGACCAATCTCAAAGCCCAAGTCACGTAAGTTATCAGCAAGACCAATAGAGGCTAATGAGTTATTTGGACCTGACGAATACTTGAGCTCTCCGATAATAATTTCGCCACGAAGTGCTGTCCCAGTTGTAATGACAACTGATTTTGCCGTATAGATTGTACCTGTTGACGTTTTAATGCCTGTAATATGACCGTCTTCTACGAGAATCTCATCCACTATAGCTTGACGCAAAGTCAGATTTTCCGTCTGCTCGATCGTCTTTTTCATTTCACGCGCATATAAATCCTTATCCGCCTGTGCGCGAAGCGCCCGAACCGCAGGCCCTTTACCTGTATTGAGCATCTTCATTTGGATATAAGTCTTATCAATGTTGCGCCCCATCTCACCACCAAGCGCGTCGATTTCACGAACGACGATGCCCTTAGCTGAACCGCCGACAGACGGATTACACGGCATAAACGCGACCATATTTAAGTTAATCGTGACGAGCAACGTCTTACTGCCCATACGTGCTGCGGCAAGTGCCGCCTCACTGCCTGCATGACCGGCGCCCACGACGATCACATCAAAATTTTCTTGAAATTGCATGATTACCTCTTTTTTATTTTCAAACCAAAAAGCCAAGTACACGAAAAATAGCTACGCTATTCTTCTCGGTACTTGACTACCTTGAATTATTGATACTTATATTTTAGCAAAATTGTCCTAATCGGTCAAGATTTTTACTCAACTCAAGATTTGCCCCGATAATCCAAGGCCATACCTTTCAGCATATTACGCAAAATTTGATCCCCAGCAGGCTTATAATTACGATGATTTTTATTGCGCAAAATCGCCGACAACTCGCTCGTCGATACCATTTTACCCGACTGCGCCAGAAAATCCTGAAGATGATCTGTCGTATAAGTCATCGCAATCTTAATCTTTTTAATTGTCACATTATTAATCAGCGCATCGCTCGCCATATCGAAAGATGCAGGTACTTCCTGACCCGCCTTGTCACGTTTCACACCCCTTTGGCTAATGATGAAGCCATTTAAGAAACGTTCCAAATTCTCGCGAGATAAAGCTTGATCACGATCCGTATCAGGTTCTTGTTTTTTTAAGATGACACGGAGCTCTTCTAGGGTAAGTGTCACCCCACCCAAGTCAAAAATATCAAGCATGTCACTATCTTTAATGTCAAACGTGTAGCGCAGACGGATTAAAATATCGTTATTATTCATACCTTTGATTATACCAGAAAAGTATAGTCAGGAGTAGATAAAATCAGGAGCATTCATTAGCACAACTATCATCTACGTTGCTATAATCATTGCACCGTTAAATTTAGATGATCCAAACACTAAAATTTTTCTTAATCTGAGGACTTTTTCTCCTGTCTTTTTGATGCCAAAAATCGTCTAGGATAGTTCTCCCAAACGATTTTCTTTAATGTTTATTGGTATTGCATGACTTGTTCATTTTTATAAGCATGATCGATCATTGCGCCACCTAGACATTCTGCGCCATCATAGAAGACAACTGCTTGACCTGGTGTAATGGCACGAACGGGTTCATCAAAAATAACTGTAACCTTATCACCATTGACTTTCAGCGTCACACCTGTATCAGCTTGGCGATAGCGAAACTTAGCTGTGCAATGCATTTCAAAAGTATCTGGCATGTCACGTGTGAAAGATAGATCACTGGCATCAAGGCTTGTTGAATACAAGGCTTCATTGTGGAAACCTTGTCCGACATAAAGAATATTTTGTGACAAATCTTTACCGACAACAAACCAAGGTTCATTATCGCCGCCGTGTTGTCCACCGATACCAAGGCCGCCACGTTGACCAATGGTATAGTACATGAGACCAGCGTGTTCACCCATATCACGACCGTCAAAAGTCATCATGCGACCTTTTTGAGCTGGCAAATATTGGCTGAGAAATTGTTTGAAATTCTTTTCACCGATGAAACAGACACCCGTTGAGTCTTTCTTCTTAGCCGTGGCAAGACCTGCACGCTCCGCAATTTTACGGACTTCAGGCTTTTCCAAATGACCAAGTGGAAACATCACTTTTTGGAGCTGGTCTTGTGACAATTGGCTGAGGAAATAAGTCTGATCTTTATTGTCATCAGCGCCGCGTAACATGTGGACGATACCATTTTCATCACGCTTGACTTGAGCGTAATGCCCTGTCGCAACGTAATCTGCACCAAGTTCAATGGCATAATCAAGGAAAGCTTTAAACTTAATCTCCTTGTTACACATCACGTCTGGATTTGGCGTCCGACCTGCACGGTATTCTGCTAAGAAGTACTCGAATACGCGATCCCAGTACTCTTTTTCAAAATTTACCGTATAGTAGGGGATACCGATCTGGTCTGCTACTAAGGCAACGTCTTTATAGTCTTCCGTCGCCGTACAGACACCAAAATCATCAGTATCATCCCAGTTTTTCATGAAGATTCCGATCACATCATAGCCCTGCTCCATGAGCAAAAGCGCTGTGACACTGGAATCCACACCACCACTCATGCCGACAACGACACGAGTTTTTGAATTATCATTTGGCAAAATAATAATCCTCCCATCAAATTTTATTTGGTTAATCAATCGCTTTGAAGGGCGTCATTAACTATTCCAGTATAGCAAATTTATTGTTGGATTGCTAGGTACGGATATTGGGGGCTTGCAACATCAAACACGATTTAACTAACCTATGTTTTGAGATAAGCTAATCATTTCAATTGCACCTATTGCCGCATCAAAACCTTTATTACCAGCTTTTGAACCAGCACGTTCAATGGCTTGTTCAATGTTTTCTGTTGTAAGCACACCAAACATGACAGGTAAATCATACGTCAATGAAACATGCGCTATGCCTTTTGAAACTTCACTACAAACGTAGTCATAATGTGTCGTTCCGCCGCGAATGACAGCTCCGAGACAGATAACGGCATCATACTGATTTGTTTTAGCAAGTTTTGCAGCGATTAGTGGGATTTCAAATGCACCTGGTACCCATGCGATATCTATAGCATCTTCGGTCACCTCATGGCGTCTCAAGGCATCTAAAGCGCCTTCTAATAATTTTGAGGTGATAAAATCGTTGAAACGCGCGACAACAATCGCAATCTTAACTTCTTTTACAGCAAATTTTCCTTCAAATTTTGTCATCTTTTTTTCCTCTTTCATTTTATATTCGTTTACCTTGTATGCTTGATTAACTCATTCATAATCAATAATCCAGTAAATGTCCCATCTTATGTTGTTTGGTCTGTAAGTAGCCTAAATCGTGTGCTGTCTCAGGCATCTGGATAGGTACACGTTCAGTGATTGTCATACCAAACGCCTCTAACTGATGGACCTTATCAGGGTTATTGGTCAGCAAACGTAGACTTGTTGCACCCAAATCTTTCAAAATCTGAACCCCCTCATAATACTCTCGTTCATCACCAGCAAAGCCTAGAGCTAGATTAGCTTCTAAGGTGTCTAAACCTTGTTCCTGCAACTCATAGGCACGAAGTTTATTGATTAATCCAATGCCACGACCTTCTTGACGCATATAAAGTAGAATACCGCGACCTTCTTGCTCAATTTGCGTCAGTGCCGCCTCTAATTGTTGACCACAATCACAGCGTTCTGATCCGAAGACGTCTCCAGTTAAACATTCCGAATGGACACGGCATAAAATATCTAAACCATCGCCAATATCCCCCTTAACTAAAGCAACATGATGTTCACCATTGATTTCATTGACATAACCATAGGAGGTGAAATCGCCATATTTTGTTGGTAATTTCGTCTTTGTCGCCTGCTTCATAATCTGTTCGTGTTGCTTACAATAAACTTGCAATGACTGAATCGTAATTATCGACATACCATGTTTTTCAGCAAATATCATCAGTTCAGGAAGACGCATCATCGTACCATCTTCTCGCATAATTTCACAACATAGGCCGACTTCAGCTAGCCCTGCAAGTTTCATCAAATCGACGGTCGCCTCGGTATGACCATTTCTGACGAGAACACCACCATTTTTAGCGGTTAAAGGAAAGAGGTGACCAGGTCGGCGAAAATCGCTAGATTTGGTCTCTAAACTCGCGCAAGCACGGGCTGTTATGCCACGTTCAATGGCTGAAATTCCTGTTGTTGTCGTGATATGATCAATGGAAACGGTAAAAGCGGTCTCATGATTATCCTGATTATCGGTTACCATTTGTGGTAAATCCAGCCTTTTCGCAATTTTTTCCGAAATTGGCATGCATATTAAACCTTTACCATACGTTGCCATGAAGTTGATATTCTCAGCCGATGCAAACTCACCTGCACAGATAAAGTCACCTTCATTCTCGCGGTCTTCATCGTCTGTGACAAGAATGACCTTACCTTGACGCAAATCTTCTAAGGCCTGTTCTATTGTACTAAATTCACTCATTCTGTCTCCCAACTACAAATTTTTCGATATATTTACCAACACAATCATTTTCCAAATTGACCATGTCACCTATTCTTTTATCAATCAGATTGGTTTCTCCCAGTGTATGGGGAATGATTGATACGCTGAAATATTCTTTCTCAACTCTCGTAACTGTCAGGCTAATACCATCAATCGTAATCGATCCTTTTTCAACAATATAATACAAAATATCAGCCGATGCACGTATTTTGTACCAGATGGCATTAGCGTCGCGAACAATTGACTGGATAACACCTGTACCATCAACATGACCACTCACAATATGACCGCCAAATCGACCATTGGCTGGCATGGCACGCTCTAAATTAACATGACTGCCAATTTTCGCCTGGAAAAGAGATGACCGTCGTAAACTTTCATGCATCACATCTGCCGTAAAGTCTTTTTTCGTGTATGATGTGACAGTCAAACAAATTCCGTTGACTGCAATGCTGTCACCTATCTGAACATCCATCAGGACTTTTTGAGCACCAATCGTTACAACAGCTGAATTCATTCCTTTTTTAATTTGCCGAATCTTTCCGACTTCCTCAATAATGCCTGTGAACATCTAACACCTCACTTTCTAATAAAATATCATCACCTAAAACTGTGATTTTCGGTGGAGAAATTTGATAAGCATCTGACGGCTCCCTGATACCGCGTCCACCGATTGGTGATTTAGCAGTCTCTCCACCAAATAATTTAGGAGCAATATAAGTTTGGATCCGATGCACAATTCTTGATTCAAGCGCTGACCAATTCAGGGTTTGTCCTCCTTCAAGCAAGAGACTATCGATATTTCTCTCTCCTAGTAAGGTCATCAGTACTTGCAAGTCCACATGGTGTTGGTATTTAGGAACAATTAAAATATCACATCCTGCCTGTTCAAAAGCCGCAATTCTAGCAGCATCATCTGAACTGGTGGCAATAATCGTCGGTACTGTTTTGGCTGTCTGGACAACCTGAGCTGTCAGAGGAGTTTTCAGTGTGGTGTCACAAATAATCCGAATCGGGTTATGACCGTTCGGAATGCGACAAGTCAAGGAAGGGTCATCTGACAAAACCGTTCCGACACCAACCATAATCGCAGCGTAACGGTGGCGATCTTGATGGACACGCGTCCGAGATAGCTTACCCGTAATCCATTTGGAAGCGCCTGTCACAGTCGCAATTTTACCGTCTAAGGTCATCGCATATTTCATGATCACATAAGGTTTTTTTGTTTGAATGTAGTGAAAAAATACAGGATTTAATGCGTCACATTCGCTTTTTAGGACACCCGTTTCGACAATAATGTCATGTTGTCGTAAAATAGAAAGACTTTTATCTCCTACAAGAATATTAGGATCTGCCGATCCAATAACGACACGAGAAATACCATTTTTAATAATCGCATCAGTACAGGCTGGAGTCTTACCTTGATGGCAACAAGGTGTCAGTGTTACATAAATCGTTGCCCCCTCCGGGGATTCGGAACAATTGGCGATGGCATCTCGCTCCGCATGATTTTCGCCATAACGATGATGGTAGCCTGTCCCAATGATTCGATTTTCTTTAACGATTATAGCGCCAACCATGGGATTAGGGTTGACCCATCCGCAACCGAGTTCGGCTAAATCAAGCGCCAAGCGCATATAGTCTCTATCTGTCAAAAAACCTCCTTTTTAAGGGCATCAACAAAAGCCCTAACAATTAACATTATCAGGGCTTTTGATACATAAAAGGTTAAAATTCGAGAAGCAACTGCCTTTTCACTCTCCAAAAGTCCCTTTTCAACAGACCATCCTGCCCTTAATTAGGGAGTTTTAGAAATATAAAAAAAACTGAAATGACAAAAAATCATTCCAGAGCAATGTACAACGAAAACACTTTAATTGAGTATTTCATCTTCTTTCATCCAGACTATACTGTCGGCTTCGGAATTTAACCGAATCAACCTTGCGGCTCGTGGGCTATACCACCGGTAGGGAATTTCACCCTGCCCTGAAGATATTATTTAATTTTATGATTACCAGCAAAGTATATAATAAATAATCTGCATTGTCAAATATTATTTATTACTCACAATGATACGCCTAAGACAATGCATATACTACTAGAACAATCGATATTAATATGTCCATCGAGGATAAATTTTTTATCCATTTGTTCATAAAAAATATTATAACAGAAAATATCCTGTCTAATATTTCTAAAATTGTAAATTTTCTAATTGTGAAATCAACTACATAAGTTTTATCGACCTTAAATTTTAGATATTATCCTTATCTTGTCTGCTAATTGACACTTGACATCGACTAAATTATTCTCTATACTAAAATAGTATACCATAATATAAATATAAGTTTACAATTAGGAGGATTTATGAAAACACGTCACCTTACACTATCAGCCATTGTCTTGGCTGCTCTCATTATCATGGCTTATATTCCTATTATTCCACTACCTCTCGTTCCGATAACCATTCAAAATCTTGGCATCATGCTAGCGGGTGCTTTACTTGGTGGTCGTAAAGGTTTTATAACAGTTGCACTGCTTTTACTACTCGCCATGCTTGGTTTACCTGTTTTAACTGGTGGTTCTGGTGGATTCGCACGTTTTTTTGGTGCAACTGCTGGTTATTTGTGGGCTTATCCTGTTGGCGCAGGACTAATCGGTTTTGGCGTTTCAAAACTAAAACAATTCAATCTTTTTAATTTTTTCAATGTACTGCTCATCACCTTAGTTTTTGGTGTGCTTTTCATTGATGGCATGGGCGCAATTGGTCTGACACTTGTCACAAAGATGCCATTAAGCAAATCGCTATTTTTACAGTTAACCTATATACCGGGTGATATCATTAAAGCAATTGTAACAAGTACAATTACGATTGCTTTACATACAAGGTTAGGAAAATTTTTAAATGCCTGAAATATTTGGTTTACAAATTGACAAATCTGGTCGTTGTCAGCATTGGTATGGTAAAAACGATATTATCGCTAATCAGTGTGGCAGTTGTCATCAATATTTTTCCTGTTATCTTTGTCATAATGCCTTACAGGATCATGAATTCACACCAAATTCAAGAGATACATTAAGCGTTATGTGCGGCATTTGCCACTCCAGAATGACAGGGGATGTTTATCGTCACTTATCTTCTTGTTCTACTTGCCAACATCCATTAAACTCTGGCTGTCATTTACATGCGCATTTCTATTTCAAACCATAATGATACTAGAATAATGACCAGTCCATTAAGGACTCTTTTAACACAGATAGGATTTGAGTGATTAAAAATAGTGTTTAAATAATACTATTGTTCAATAAACGTTTCAAATATTTATGTTAAAATAAAGTATGACAATTTCAACAGCAGAAATCATTTTAAATCTTTTAATTGACCATGAAAATGAGTGGGTTTCTGGTCAAGAATTAGCCACTAGACTGAATATTTCGCGTGCAGCAATTTGGAAAGCTATTACCAAGCTATCTGCTGATGGTTTTACGATTGAGAGTCAACGTGGTCCTGGCAAGGGCTACCGGTATATCCCTGATGAAAAAATGAGTGCCGCGGGTATTACTCATGATTTACAACATAATATTGCTGTCCAAGTTTTTGACAGTCTACCTTCGACCAATGTTTATGCCAAACAAGTTCTGATTAACGGTGAGGTGACTGAACCGACTGTGATTATCGCCAATATCCAGACGAGAGGGACAGGACATTTTGGTCGACTTTTCGACTCTCCTGCCCAAACCGGCTTATATCTCAGTTTTGCACTCCCGATTACACCGGAACAGCAAGTCGTGCCAAATCTTCTAGCTACTGCAATTGCTGTCGCTGTTGGGCGCACAGTTAAGGCGCTTTTTAATATTGATTTAGACTTCAAATGGATTAATAATATTTATTATCAGGGGCAAAAAGTAGGTGGCATTCTAACAGAAGCGATTGTAAATTTTGAAACCCAAACCTACTCGGCACTCATCGTCGGCATTGGACTGAACCTGACAAATAAGCAAACTGAACTTGGCTACCTTACTAGTCAACTTGCAATTTCCCGAAACCAAGTCGCAGCCTCACTGATTGATCAATTCTTGAGCTTATATGACACTTACCAAGATGGTAAATTCCTTGATGATTACCGGGCACATTTTAGCGATCTGGGCAAAAACGTCCAGATCCAATGCGCTCAGAAAACCTTAGTTGGTAAAGCCATCCGTATTGATAACGATGGGAGATTAATTCTCAAAACGGCAGTGGGTCTCCAAAAATTGTCATCTGGTGAAACAAAATAAAAAGAGCAGTTGCTCTTTTTTAATACTCTTTTAAATGATAGGTTTGGTTTGTAAGGTCCACTCAACTCAACTATACTATATTCTACTCTGTCGGTTTTTTAAGCCGTTGAAAGCAATGATTGGATAAAATATTATTGAGATAAGCAATAATTTCTTGTAATTCAAAATCAAGACAAAAACTAATAACAAAGCACAAACTGAATATACTATCCTTAGCCACAACATATTTAAAGGGGAGTAATCATTCTTTATAAATATTGATAACATACTAAAATGAAAAAAAAAGACAAATAAAATCGTAATTTTGACTCTCATTTTTATTCAGTCCTCATAGTTTATTGAATGCTGTTTCTGCACTCTGCAAAGTTACATATAGCAAATGTACATTAATTATCAAAACCACATTAATTCTATCTATCTGTTCTAAACAATAATATTTCTAAAGAAAGGAGTATAGTGACTAGGTAAACTAGCCACGCTGCACTACCTCCCACTCGAAAAGAAAACAAAATAGAGAACATAAGAATGGAGAAAGGACTTATCAAATGTACAATAGAAAATCTGTCTTTCTCTTTGAAATGGAAAAACTTTCTTAATACAGAATTAGTTAATATAAAGCAACTTAACAAAATTGACGAAAACAATACTATTAAAAAATCTAGCAAATCCATCTTAAGATAGAACAAATATAAAACAGAAATATCCAAAAACAAAGTTAGCAAAATCAATAAACTAGCATATTTCACCACAACCTCCTATATATAACACTCAACATAAGCGTTTCTAATGGTTATTTCTTAACCAAAGACATCACAAGCACTAAATTATAACAACTATCTCAAACCCGCTATACCCAAGCCAATTATTTGTCCAATCATATTGGCAATAGCACCTAACATTATGAATAGGAATACTTTCCTAGCTATAGATTCTTTTCTCTTCACAGTCGTACGCAATATAAACGCAGCTAGTAGATAACATATATCTGAAATAATGTCATCTGTTCTGGAGACAAATTCCGCTTGGTTTCTTTTAGTAAGGGAGGTGTAAAAGCTAGTCTTTTGCCAAAATAAATCAACAGCACCTGAAGTTTTATACGTAATAGTCACAAATGGTAACATTAACAAAATTAGAACGATACAAATTTTCAGAGTTATTGATAAATAGGTTCGATAATTTTTCATAGCTTACACCTTAATATTGATTGTTTGTTCAAAGTATCTATCTGCCTGATTACCAACTGAAACCCAATCCCTGACATCTTTTGCAAAACCAATAAGACTAAAACCATCAGTCAATTTATAACAAAAGATATCACAACCACTACGTTACAACAATTATCCCCAAACTGCTATTACCCAACCAACTATTTGCCCTAGCATATCGGCAATAGCAAGTGCCACTATGAATAAGAATACTTTCCTAGCCATTGATTCTTTCTTCTTGATAGTAGTGCGTAAGATTAACACAGCTAGCAGATAACATACATCCGAAATAATATCATCTGTTCTGGAAACAAATTCTACTTGATTTCTTTTAGTAAGGGAGGTGTAAAAGCTAGTCTTTTGCCAAAATAAATCAACAGCACCTGAAGTTTCATACGAAATAATCACAAATGGTAGCATTAATAGAATTAGAACGGCACAAATTTTCAGGGTTATTGATAAATAGGTTCGATAATTTTTCATAGTTACACCTTAATACTGATTGTTTGATTTTCTCTATTCGTCATTGATGATCACAAGATATTCAATTTATTAACAAAGACATTATCTTTACTAATACCAATCCATTCAGTCCCCATTGAATCCATTGCAAAGACTTCTTTATTTTTGGATAATAGTTAGCATGTTCTTCTTGCACAGGGAAAACTCGAATGCAACAACTAATTACAAAAATAAGTAACTTTGCAGCTAAAGCAAGAACTAGAGAAATAAAACTAGCAATCAATTGCCATTTTTTTGAAAATTTTATCACCTCCGTGAACGATTGAAAAGGGGTAGCTGGTTTTATCAATGGTGGATTGAAACAAAGATATAGGAAAACACAGAATAGACATGTTAAGATAAATATTAAAATTGATATTCCAATCCTTTTCATGTTAAACACCCTCCTCTAATTTGTAAAAATTTGAATTTGTACAATCCGAATTTTTACAAAATAGCCTCATTACCTCAAATATCATATTCTCCAAACAAGCCCATAACTAGCGATTGTCATAAGAAAGCCTACACTGAAAGTAAAATGTTTCAAAAAAGTCATTTCTTGTTGTTTGTTTTTGGGATGCCAGTAGGATAAAAGTTTTTTATAATTCAAGATTAAAACTATCACAATCAAAAATGCAGTAACTGAAAAGACAGCTGAAAAAAACATTTTTTCTGTTGATGTTGATAAAGAAGCTTTAATAGGTACACCAACCAAACCATAAAGGAAACAGCAAATAAACAATATCCTAATCTTATTTCGCTTTGTCATCTTGATTAACCTCATAGTTTATTGAATGCTATTTCTGCTTCATCATTAAACAACATCCTCTAATTTGTTATAATTTGAATTTTCACAACAAACTAACCTATTCCCCCAAATGTCACAAGCTCCAAACAAAACCGTAACTAGCAATTCCTATAAGAAACCCTACACAGCAACTAAAATATTTCAAAAAATTCATTTCCTGCTGCTTATCTTTAGGATTCCAGTAGGATAAAAGTTTTTTATAATTCTTAATCAAGACAACTACAATCAAAATTGTCGCAACTGAAAAGAGAATTGAAAAAAATATTTTCTCTGTTGACAGTAATTTAACATGAGTATCTTTAATAGGTATACCAGATAAGCCATAAAGATAACAGCAAGTAAATAGTAATCTTATCTTATTACGTTTTTTCATATTGACTTCTCTCACATTTTATTAAATGCACTTTCTGCACTCTGTGAAGCCGTATAGTAGTGATAGATACCTATAGCAAGTGCTATTCCATCTATCCCTATACCTCCACCAGTAACTATATTGATAATCGTTAAAGCTGCATTACCAACCCAATTTACTATAGGAATAATCTGTATGGCAATATACACAGCCATAAATACAGCCGTACCAATTCCAATTAATCCAATTTCATCTCTAGCTGATATGATGTCGTCAACACCATCACTAAAAGCTTTAGCTTTAGACATATTTGTTGTTGTTTTGGTAGTCTTATTTCTCCTAGCACGCATAAACTCAGATGCACCTAAACTAAAAGCATAACCATAAGTGGAGCCATGTGTCTTACTATCAATAGTTGTTTCACGTCCAAAACTACTAACTAACTGTCCCATCACATCTTGTGCCCTAAATAGGTCTATATTTTGGAAAAGAACTTCATCACTTAAAGATAGATTTTGTAACTGATTCAATTTTAAATTTGAAAAAGCTGTTCTGCCACTCAAAAGTGGATTTTCTGGGATAAGATTTTGTTTCACTGCCGTAGGGTTGCCCATACTCGAAACTGTCTGCTTAGCTGATGCAGCATCTACTGATACCGGACCATTTTGACGCCAGTTATGCCAAGTTCTTTCCCACTTGTAATCTATGCCACCAAGACGAAAAGTTTTCGAATTTACTGGAATATAGAACGTACTTGACCACCATGGATTCCAAATCTCATAGTAGGGTGTTTTATTTTCATCACCATCTTTAGGGGTCACATAACCAACGATTGCTACTGCGTGTCCTGTTTCTTGTTTCTCCTCATATGTCTGAGCATTAATATTATAAGCATCCATCTCAATAATCTGACCTGCATCAATTTCTTTTTTCACTTCATCAAAACTTAGAGCACGCTCTTCAACCGTCACACCAATATTATATTTTGAATTAATGATGTTTACAAAATTTTCAATTGTGCTACCTTGTATTGTACTAAGCTCCTCATCTGATAAATCTGGACGATCCGCTTGCATAATCTTTTTTGCTGTCGTAATTGGTGCATCTGTAGCTTTTCTAAATGTGTTAATTGCAGCTGCGTTCACATAGGCAGCACACCAGGGCTCTGAACTTTGTGTTTCACGTATATAAAAGTTATTACTGGAATTAAAGTTGGCTGTCTTTTCTGGTGGATTAACAACTGCAGGATTAGTTGGTTTAAACTGTGTATTATCGCCTTCCGGTGCAGATTTTTGACGAATGTTATAAATAGTTAAATCTGACTGATAATCCCCTTGAGTTTCTCCCTTTGAAATGTCAACTCGCATAAAATTATCATAGTCAAAGGCTTTATTCCTTTTTAAATATGTTTGATAGGCATCTTGACCACCCCAGTTTATCTTATAAACCGTAGAAATATTTTCATCTTGCAACATTGGTGATGTATCAATAGCATATCCAAAATTATTATCTATGAAACCATTACCAATCGAAGCCAATTGTTGAAGATTGTTCTGTTGATCTGTAGCCTTATATGTCGTTAAATAAAGCTTACCGGAACTTGAAAGAGATTTAGTTAATTCTTTTGTTAATTTTCCTGATGATGTATCACATGCAAAACCTAAGGACTTATACCATTCAACAATTTGCCGTCCTGTCACATCCTTACTGGTATCTATTTTAGCAAAATTGTCTAACTCTTCGATAGTTTTTTGGTGGTCAGCATCAAAATAGAGATTGATTAAGGAAACTGCTGCTAATTTTGCCTCGCTATCTTTTGTCGTTGCTGAATATTTTCGATATAATCCTTTCAAATCTGAATCAGTAAATGCAGCACCTGTAATATCATTTCCTGATTTAGTCAAATTAACATTAAAAATCCCTGATGCACGATTACTTAAAATCGTTAAACTACTTTCCCAAGTCGGGTCTTTTTGGATATCTGTTACAGACTTGACCCATTTATAGTCAGATTCAGCACTGCTTGAATCTGGATTTTCATATTGATCTTCAAACTTAAATGCGTTTTGTTCTGCCCCATCTTGAATAAATAACTCCCCATGATAGGCTGTTTTAACAAATGACTGATGAAGTTTTTCAGTCCCTGCCTCCACATCCGTATGGGCATAGAGTACCCCTGTTGTTTCTTTTTCTAACCAATTTATTGAATCTTGATTTTCAAATATTGTAATAATCGGGTTTGTTTTATCTAAACTTTTCTTAATCTCATCTGTTGTTAATGGACGATTAACAATACTAGCAATATACCCTTTAGAATTCAACCATGCCACAGCTTGCTCAGCACTAATATTTTCACTTTTTAACTGCTCAAATGTATCATTTGGATATAAACCAACTTAGCATATCTGATGCCGATAACCAACCGTCATTCTGAGTATTAGCATTCACTACAGAAACGATTGATGCAGCAAGAGATTGAGAAATTTTACCATCTCTTCCGTCACTTGAATTGATGATTTGCCATGTAGGTCTAGCTATTTCATTAATTTGTTTAATATCTACTTTAATATCATCAATCGTAGTAGCCGTGTTACCGCTTGTAAATGCAAACGCAGTTTGTGCTGAGTATGGCAGTAAAATAAACCCAACACCAATCAACATCACTACTTGTATGATTAACTTTTTCAATTTCATTTCTTTCTCCCTATCTACTCTTCTGAATCAGCAATAACCTTTATCATTTTCCCATCTTTACTCATATCATAAATAACTGGATTTTTAATTTTCTTTTCCAAATCCTTTAAATTAGACTCGGTTACTAATTCTAAACTACCATTAAAATTAATATAAACGCCATTAGAAATTATGTCTTTTTTAAACTCAGCGATATTTTTCTTTTCTTCAGCAGTAGTCACTTCCTTAACTGTTGATGTTTCTACTTTTGCACTACTTGATTCTACTTTGACATTTTCAACTATTGTTTCTTTTTTACTTGTTTTACTTACTGACGGTCTATTTATTCCAAGTTTTAAGTCTTTTGTGTCCTCTTTTTTGGAACTAACCAAAAATAAACTCAATCCAATACATAAAATAAACCCTCCGAGTAAGGTTATTTTTAACTTCCTCATATTCATTTCCTTTCAATTTAGCTAAACATTACTTTTGCTCACTCTTTCATTGGAAAAAACGAGATATAATATCTTAGAAAATAGCTTTTAACCATCTTCATATCTCAACCACTAAAAAAGCGCTTACATAAAATGAAAATATATCATTTTTTTATAACATATGTATACACTATTATAAACTTATATATCATTTCATGATAATACTATTGGGACAGAAATAGTGCAATATCAGGACATTCTATTAATTAAAGTCATCATATACCCTGTGTGACCTATATCACACTCCTTCAATAAAAAAACAACCATTCAACGTATCAAAACACACCATATCATGATAAAATAGAGCTATGATATTAAAAAATTTATTCTTTGATTTGGACGGAACAATTCTGGAAAGTTCCAGGGGAATCCTTAATAGTTTTCGATATACTTTTGATGAAATGAAATATCCTCAGCTATCCGATACTGAATTAAATACTTTTATCGGCCCACCCCTTGAAGTCACTTTTGAGACCCTGTCTAAAGGCGATGACGCATGGGCCAAAAAAGCTATCATGACTTACCGCCAATACTATGCAACCAAAGGCATGTTCGATGCTAAGCCTTACGATGGAATTCTAGAGATGCTCGAAGACCTACATCACCATAACTACAACCTCTTTATCGCGACCTCGAAAAAGGAAGATGTCGCGCAGAACATGCTGTCAGAACTCAATCTATCGCATCATTTTAAAGGTATTTTTGGGAATACACCTCAAGCACACTCTAAGACACTTGTCCTCAAAAAATCATTAGAGCTCACACAATCGACACCTAACACCTCTGCCATGATTGGAGATCGTAAATATGATATCATCGGTGGTCAGGAAAATAACGTCGCAAAAACAATCGGCGTACTCTGGGGATTTGGGGATGAAACCGAGCTTAAAAATGCAGGTAGCAATATCCTCATTGCCCATCCGCAACAACTTTTGGAGATTATCAGATGAGACACCTCAAATTTAAATCAGTTTTCGATATCATGGGTCCCGTCATGATTGGACCATCAAGCTCACATACTGCCGGTGCGGTCCGCATCGGTAAAATTGTACACTCGATTTTCGGTGACCAACCGACCGAAGTCGAGTTTCATCTCTATCAGTCCTTCGCAAAAACCTACCGTGGGCATGGAACGGATTTAGCTCTAGTAGCGGGAATCCTAGGCATGGAGACAAATGACCCTAGAATTCCAGATGCGTTAGAAATTGCAGATAAGGTTGGCATTAAAGTTTTTTGGCGTATTCATAAAGAAGAAAAAGTGGATCATCCCAACACTGCTAAAATAATTATCAAGAACAAGACCAAATCCATGTCAATTAAAGGGATTTCGATCGGTGGTGGTAATATTCAGGTAACTGAGCTCAACGGCTTTAACGTTGCTCTGAATCTAAACACGCCAACACTTATCATCGTCCACCAAGATGTGCCAGGCATGATTGCTAAAGTTACGGATAGCCTCTCAAAACATAACATCAATATCGCCCAAATGAACGTCACACGAGAAAATGCGGGTGAAAAAGCCATCATGATTATCGAAATTGACTCACGTGATGTCGACCAAGCCCTCGCTAAAATCAGAGCTATTGATAACTTACACAATGTCAACTTCTTTGGTTAAGAGGTAAAACACTAAAAAATACCACAACGAGATTAACTGCTGAGCCACGTTGCAGATAGCAGCTTTCCTAAGCTCTTCATTCCTCAAATTACTAAAGGAGTAGCCATGTTTTACACGATAGAAGAATTAGTCACACAGGCTAATCAGAAATTTGACGGATCCATCTCTGAATTGATGATTGCGACCGAAATTGAAACATCTGGTCGGACGCGTAATGAAATTCTCGCCCTCATGTCAGAAAATCTCAATGTCATGTTAGCCTCAATCAATAATGGCATGACAGAAAGAACATCACGCACTGGACTGACTGGTGGTGATGCCCTCAAACTTGATAGCTATATAAAAAATGGTAAAACTTTATCAGATACAACCGTTTTAAGCGCCGCGCGAAATGCTATGGCTGTCAATGAGAGTAATGCTCAGATGGGACTCGTCTGCGCCACACCAACCGCTGGTAGTGCAGGTTGCATTCCCGCAGTGCTATCTACCGCCATCGACAAACTCCAATTAACCCAAACACAACAGCTAGATTTTTTGTTCACTGCCGGCGCTTTCGGATTAGTTATTGCTAACAATGCTTCAATTTCAGGTGCTGAAGGAGGTTGTCAAGCTGAAGTTGGCTCAGCCACTGCTATGGCATCAGCTGCCCTCGTCATGGCTGCTGGTGGTACCCCCCATCAAGCCAGTCAGTCTTGTTCCTTTGTCATTAAAAATCTACTTGGTCTCATCTGTGATCCTGTCGCTGGACTAGTCGAAGTCCCTTGTGTCAAACGCAATGCTATGGGCGCAAGTTTCGCCTTAGTTGCTGCTGATATGGCTTTAGCCGGTATTGAGTCTAGAATCCCAACTGATGAAGTTATCCAAGCCATGTATCAAGTCGGACAAGCCATGCCCAGTGCCTTTCGCGAAACTGCGGAAGGTGGCCTTGCGGCTACACCAACAGGGAAACGACTTAAAACTGAAATTTTCGGTTGAATCTAAAAGAAATGAAAAACTCATCATGTAGTCTAATCACATGATGAGTTTTTATGAGTTTTTATGAGTTATCTAAAATTATATTGCACTCATATTTAAAACATCACCGAAATATTTATTCACCTTGATTTACATCTCTTTTCTCTTATAGTCAATTTCTAATAACTCAAGTTTCGCGATATCTTGATCTTCAGCGTTTCCACCACTTGTCAAATAATCCCCTAGAAATAAAGAATCTGTTATCAAGAAAGCAAAATGTTCTAAATCTCCAAAATGATATTCTCGCCCAGCGCTCGCACGTAACTCTACTTCAGGGAAAATAAACCGCATCAAAGTTAAAATTTTCAAACATTTAATAGGCGTCAAGGTATTAACATTTGAAAATTTTGTCCCCTCAATCGGAATCAGGAAATTTATTGGAACAGAATGTGGTCTCAATTCGCGTAACTCAAACGCCAAATCAATTAACTGCTCATCTGTCTCACCCATTCCACAGATAAAACCTGCACAAGCACTCATATTAACTTGTTGCAGCATCTCCAAGGTATTTTTTCTTTGCGCATAAGTATGTGTCGTCGCTATTTTTTCATAATTATCCTTTGGTGTGTTTAAGTTATGATTCAGACGATCAACACCGACAGATTTAAAATAGTTGATTTGTTCAAGTGTTGACAACCCAACTGATAAACATATTTTCAAAGGCAAGTCTTGCTTAATTTTTTTGATTGTCTCACCTACTGCAATCATTTCCTGCTTGGACAGCCGACTGCCACTTGTTGCGATACAAAATGTCGTGGCATTCCGTTTGTAGGCAAGACATGCTTTTTTATAGATAATATTAGTCGGTAACAAGCCATAACTCTCAATATCAGCTGAACTAATCTTAGATTGTGCACAATAACCACAGTCTTCTGCGCATAACCCACTTTTGGCATTCATTAGTACATTCAACTGCATTGTATTTTGATGAAAATGATTTTTCACCATTAAAGCAGCTCCATATATTCCCCACCAATCCGTACTGCTGTTTAAAATAGCCAATGATTCTTCTTTTGTTATCTGACTTTTCCCATTACAAATTCTCTGAGCAAGTTCAATAAAATCCATCCCAAAATAACACTCCTCTATCATATAGTAAACTTATTTTATATAAATAGTTTACATTTGTCAAGCTATACAAAAATACCTTATCAATAGACAAGGTATTTCTTTATATTCTAAATTCATCTGTGGCCCGAGACACGCAAACGATTAAGTGCACGGTGAAGTGCGACTTCAGCACGTTTGGCAGCATCCACATCGCGTTTCTTTTCAGCTTCTTGAAGATCGTTCTCAGCTCGACGTTTGGCACGTTCAGCTCGTGTAACATCGATATCACGCTCACGTTCGGCCGAATCAGCAACAATCGTGACTAAGTTATCATGAACTTCAGCAATCCCACCATTGATGGAAATCCAGTCAACATGTTTTTCATCATCAATTCGACGCACTTTCAGCTCATCGATTTTTAATGAGGCAATCGTTGAAATCATGTTAGGCAAGACCCCGAGTTCGCCATCAACTGTTGACAACAAGATAAAATATGCATGGTGATCGTAACAGATGCCATTAGGTGTAATGACTTGGACTGTCATGTAATCCATATCAGACCTCCTTATCTAAGCTCAATAGCCCATTTTCTTAGCTTTGGCGATGACATCTTCGATTGGACCAACTGAACGGAACGCATCTTCTGGCAGGTCATCATATTGACCTTCAAGAATATCCTTAAAGCCCTTAACTGTTTCTTCAACTGGCACATAAGAACCAGGTTGACCAGTAAATTGTTCAGCCACATTGAAGTTTTGTGACAAGAAGAATTGAATGCGACGAGCACGACCAACAAGGGTCTTTTCTTCGTCAGATAATTCATCCATCCCTAAGATAGCGATGATATCTTGTAATTCACGGTAACGTTGGAGGACACGTTGCACTTCTGTTGCCACTTCATAGTGCTCTTGACCGACGATTTCCGGTGTCAAAGCACGTGAACTTGATGCCAATGGGTCAACGGCTGGATAAATCCCTTGTTGCGTTAATTTACGCTCAAGGTTGGTCGTTGAATCCAAATGGGCAAAGGCAGTCGCTGGCGCTGGGTCAGTATAGTCATCGGCTGGTACATAAATCGCTTGGATTGAAGTAACAGAGCCTTTTTTAGTAGAGGTAATCCGTTCTTGTAATTGCCCCATTTCTGTTGCCAATGTTGGTTGGTAACCAACGGCTGATGGCATCCGACCCAAGAGGGCAGATACTTCAGAACCGGCTTGCGTGAAACGGAAGATGTTATCGATAAACAAAAGCACATCTTGACCTTCAACATCACGGAAATATTCTGCGATTGTCAGACCCGCCAAGGCAACACGCATCCGTGCACCAGGTGGCTCATTCATTTGACCAAAGACCATGGCTGTTTTTTCGATAACGCCTGATTCTTTCATTTCTCCGTAAAGGTCATTCCCCTCACGTGTCCGTTCACCAACACCAGTAAACACGGAAATACCACCATGTTCTTGGGCAATGTTGTGAATCAGCTCTTGAATCAAAACGGTTTTACCAACACCGGCACCACCGAAAAGACCAACTTTACCACCTTTAAGATAAGGGGCAAGTAAATCAATAACTTTGATACCAGTCACAAGGATTTCGTTAGAGGTAGACAATTCATCAAAAGCAGGTGCTTTTTGGTGAATTGGGCTACGCTCAGCATCCTCAGGGAATGGTGTCTCCAAATCGATTGTATCACCAATAACGTTAAATACACGACCAAGGGTTTCTTTCCCGACAGGTACACTGATTGGGCGACCTGTATCCAGAACTTCAAGGCCACGCGTTAAACCATCAGTAGACTCCATGGCAATGGTGCGGACAACCCCATCACCAAGCTCAAGTGCTACTTCTAGCACGATTTTAGTTTTTGTCTTATCGCCATTGTCTTTATAAACAATCAGCGCATTATTAATTTCAGGAAGATTTTCTCCACCTGCAAACTCTACGTCTACAACTGGTCCGATTACCTGTGAAATTTTACCAGAGCTCATATTACCTCCTGTTTTATTAAGATATTCAGATGACAACTACTCTGCACCATGACGTGAGTGACCCTAGTCAGGTAGACTAGGGATACTTACATTAGGGAACAAGTTGCCAACACTCAATTTGTTTGACTATACGCATTTAAGTAAAGAAAGTATACAACATTTTTGAGATATTTTTTGTCCAACGCCTAAGCACAAAACCACTTAGGTACATCATACATAGCTACTGATCTAAGCACTAAAGTGCCAAGATAATAGCCAAACGAAGAAGAAGTGTCGAAAATAGCCAAAAACGTTTGCTTTATTTGCTTAATGACGTATATTTATTCCAAGGCACTCGCGCCGGCAACAATTTCCGTAATTTCTTGGGTAATGGCTGCTTGGCGGGCACGGTTGTATTGGATAGTCAGATCATTGATCACATTTTTAGCATTATCAGTTGCGGCTTGCATGGCTGCCATACCTGCAGCATGTTCAGCCGTTTTAGCATCAATAATACTACCATAAATCATGCTTTCCGCATATTGTGGCAAAAGTTGTGCCAATATGGTGTCACGATTCGGTTCAAGTTCAAATTCTTGATGATGAGAAGTGGCTTCATTTTCATCTAAATCAGTAATCGGTAACATTTTTTCAACACGTACTTGACTCGTCAAAGAATTAACATGGTGATTATAACAAACATACAATTCATCAAATAATTCATTTTGATAAAGACTAACTGATTTATTGACAATTTTGCGTACTTCATCAAAGGTTGGCTGATCAGACAGGCCTCGAAGCTCATAAGAGACGTTGATATCGCGAGCCTTGAAGAAATCTGCCCCCATGCCACCAAGGGCAATGATAACATATTCCTCTTGATTATCATGATCGTCGTGCAACATCTGCATAACAGCTTTCAAAATCGTTGAATTATAGCCACCGACGAGACCTTTATCCGATGTAATGACAATATAGCCAGTCTTTTTAACCGGTCTCTTGATCAACATTGGATTATTTGACCCCTCAGATAATTCTGAGCCAATCAAATCGGTCGTCATCGCACGAACTTTTTGAGCATAAACTTGAAAGTTCTTAGCGTTTTGTTCAGATCTTGTCAATTTTGCAGCAGATACCATTTGCATGGCACCTGTAATCTGACTTGTTTTTTTTGTTGATGCAATTCTGATTTTGATTTCATTTAGCGAAGCTGGCATAGCAAACCTCCCTTTTAATTAATTGCTGATGATGCTTTGAATTCTTGAATAGCTGCATCAAGTAAGTCTTCAGCTGGTAAATCTTTGGTTGTGACGATTGTCTCAAGCAAGTCCTTATGATTCATATCAAAGAAATCAAACAATTGTGATTCAAAGGCAAGAATATCATCAACTGGCACTGTATCAAGGAAACCATGCGTCAAAGCATATAAAATTAAGACTTGATACTGAACGGCAAGCGGTTCATGTAGCGGTTGTTTCAAAACTTCAACAGTTCGACGACCACGGTTCAATTTTGCTTGTGTTGCGGCATCCAAGTCAGAACCAAATTGTGTAAAGGCTTCTAGTTCACGGAATGATGCTAAGTCAAGACGAAGTGTTCCAGCAACTTTTTTCATCGCCTTAATTTGTGCACTACCACCAACACGTGATACGGATGAACCGGCATCAATGGCTGGACGAATACCTGAATAGAAAAGGTCATTTTCAAGGAAAATTTGACCATCTGTAATGGAGATAACGTTTGTTGCGATGTAGGCAGAAATATCTCCAGCTTGCGTTTCAATAAACGGTAAAGCAGTCATAGAACCACCACCTAATTCATCAGAAAGTTTAGCTGCACGTTCTAAAAGACGTGAGTGCAAGTAGAAAACATCACCGGGATAGGCTTCACGACCTGGTGGACGGCGGAGCAATAGAGACAATTCACGATAGGCAACGGCTTGTTTTGATAAGTCATCATAAACGACCAAAACGTGTTTACCATTATACATGAATTCCTCACCCATAGCTGCACCAGCATAAGGTGCGATATAAAGCAATGGTGATGGTTGTGACGCAGATGCTGTCACCACAATCGTGTAGTCAAGCGCACCATATTTACGGAGCGTTTCAACTTGCGTCCGTACAGTTGATTCTTTTTGACCAATCGCCACGTAGATACAGATCATATCTTGACCTTTTTGGTTCAAGATAGCATCAATGGCAATGGTTGTTTTACCCGTTTGACGGTCACCGATAATTAACTCACGTTGGCCGCGACCGATTGGTACCAAGGCGTCAATCGCTTTGAGACCCGTTTGAAGCGGTTCAGCCACACTTTTACGTTGCATAACTCCCGGTGCTGCTGACTCGACTGGACGTGTTTTATCCGTTTTAATCTCACCCAGACCATCAACAGGAATTCCCAAAGGATTGACAACGCGCCCAATCAGCGCTTCACCAACAGGGACTTCCATGATTTTACCTGTCCGTTTGACGGTATCACCTTCACGAATATCGCCAAACTCACCGAGAACAATAATCCCGACGTCAGTTGACTCCAAGTTTTGTGCCATACCATACGAACCGTTTGAAAATTCAAGCAATTCACCACTCATGGCATTTTCTAGTCCATGAGCACGGGCGATCCCGTCACCGACGTATGTTACAACTCCGGTCTCAGCGACTGAAAAATCAGGCGTAAAATTTTCAATTTGTTGTTTAATCAGTGAACTGATTTCATTAGCATTAAAAGCCAAAGATTGTCGCCTCCTTATTAGAACATTTGAACTTCAAGCTGTCTTTCTAGAAAAAGATATTTATCGAACCTGCACAAGCGCAAATCAATTAAATCTTTTTCCCAAGAAAGTTTACGACTATGTCGCCCAAGCTTTCAGTATCATTATTAAATAATTGATTTCGCAATTTTGTTTAACTGCGACTTAATACTTGCATCGATGCTTTTGCCACGGGCGTTGATAATCACGCCACCCAAAATGCTGGTATCGACTGTATTTTTGAGTGTGACTTCATTGAGGTCAAACTTGCTTTTAATCGTCGTTTCAAGTTTACTGAGCTGTATATCTGATAGCACAATCGCACTCGTAACATCAACATCTGAAATCTTGAATAGATTATCGGCTTGATGACGAACTTCCTTAATAATTAAAGGTAAGAGTGCCATCCGTTGATTTTTTACCAATACTTCCAAGAAATTCTTGAAAATATCAGAGGACACATTTTGCAGACTCTCAATGACTTGGTGTTTCTTGTCATCCGAGTAAGCTACATCAACTAAAAAATCTTGGAGATCCGTTGACTGAATGACTTGATTAAAAGCAGCCACTTCGGCTAATACAGCCTCTAATTGCTGCCTTTCCTGAGCGACTTCAAGCAAAGCTTTACTATATTTTTGAGCAATAATGAGAGACATATTTATTCCCCCAATTTTTCCAAGTATTGATTGATCAGTTCTGACTGTGCTGACGCATCTAACGTTTCACCAATTAATTTTTCGGCAATTTTGACTGAGATATCCGCAACATTACCTTTGATACCTGAAATGGCTTCTTTTTTAGATTGTTCAATTTCTTCATTCGCACGTTGTTTAGCACGACGTGCTTCTTCTGCAGCCTCTGCTACAATTTTGGCTTTATTAGATTCTGCTGTATCTTTTGCATTATTGATAATTTTAATCGCTTCATCACGTGATCCTGCTAATTCAGTCTCACGTTGTGTCGCAAATGCCTCAGCTTTTAGCCGTGCATTCTCAGCGCTATCAATATCATCGTTGATTTTTTTAGCACGTGCATCAAGCATTGCTGTCACCATGCCCCAAGCATATTTTTTAATCAAAACGAGCAAGATTAAAAAGGCACCGCTGACGACAATAATGTTACCCAGCATTGAACTCGGAGCAGATTCTAACAAAATAAATGGACTCATGACTACTCCTTTCTACTCTTCTTTTGCGATTTTTTCATTGATATACATGGTTGATAACAAGACGAAAACGTAAGCCTGTAGCGCCCCAATAAAGAGTGAGAACGCCGTCCAAGCCACTTCAAGCAAAATGGCAAGTGGTAAATAATACACTTCAATATTACCAATGCGTGTAATCAAGCCAATCACAATTTCACCAGCGAAAATATTACCAAATAAACGCAAGGCTAAACTTAGAAAATTAATAAATTCTTCCATAATGTTCATTGGTAACATGGCAGCAGGCGTTAAAAAAGCGTGTTTGATGTATCCTTTAAAGCCGAAACGCTTGATACTTGATAATGTCGCAACGAGTGACACCATTAATGATAGAGCCAATGTCACACCAACATCTGCTGTCGGTGATTTCCAGTAAGTTAACTCATTTGACCCCTCAATTTTGGTCATCAAGCCAATATTGTTAGCAACAAAGATGAACATGAAGAGGACAAAAACGAAAAGTGAGTAGCGACGTGATTCAGTCGCACCCATGTTGTCTTTTGAAATACCATTGACGAAATCAATGATGGCTTCCAATACATTTTGTTTGCCTTTTGGTCGTAAAGTCATCCGACGACTTGCCCAAAAAACAAAGCCAAAGATAATCGCACAAGTTAAAACAGTCATGACAAGGACAGCACCATCAAAATAAACCGGTCCAATATGAAAAGACCAAGATTTTTCCACGAATACTCACTTCCTTTCTTATGTATACACGTCATTAACTAATTAAGTAAACTAAATAGGGTTGCTGACGGTGCATAAACTGAGAATCGTCTTATTTCAAGACGAATGTCATAGCGAGTGTGATAAAGAAAGTTCCTTCAATAAATGCGATACCTACAAACATCAATGAACGCAATTTGCCTTCAAGTTCTGGTTGACGAGACACCGCGTTCAAAATACTATTAACGATGAGACCTTCACCGATACCTGCACCGAGTGCTGCAATCCCTAGAGCGAGAATTCCTAATGACATTAATTTGTCCTCCTATAATTTGGATGAATGTTTCCGTAAGATTACCTTACGTTTTTACTTAACAGTAAAATTCTAGTCCTATTTTGCTGAAATGTCAACAAAAAAATCAGTCCAAAGTCTTATTTTCTGAAAAAAATCAAAAAAATTTTCAATTTTACGATAAACGTTCCTCTTGATTATATTTTATAGGAAGAAACTCAAGCACACGGTCCATCATTTTCGTCCAATAATACCACTCATGTGTCCCGTCCGTCGTTTCATAAACAATGTCAAAGTCCTTATTTTTCAAGTCTTGGACGGCAAAATTATTAGCGGGATAGAGAAAATCTTGGTGACCGCACCAAGCATAAAGTTTTGGTTTATCATAACCAAATGTTGCCACAAATTCAGTCGCCAATTTTTGGACAGAATTATCCGATCCGTCAAATTTATCTAAATCACCAAAAACACCTTGCCAATAAGACAAATCACCCATCTCTTCTCTTGCAACACTTTCAAATGAAATCGCACCTGATAAACTCGCCGCATAGGAAAATTTGTTAGAAGCAAGCGCTATTTTAAAAGCACCATAGCCACCCATAGATAAACCAGCAATAAAGTTTTTCTCCCGTTTTGTAGACAAATTAGGTAGGAAATGATGTAGCACTTCTGGCAACTCATCTACAATTGCATCATAATATCTGGCACCATAAGTTGTATTCGTATACCAAGCCAAATCTGTTGACGGCATGACAACTGCCAAATTGGTATTTCTAACCAACCGCTCAATCCCCGAACGGTTTAACCAAGAATCTTGATTGCCAGACATCCCATGCAACAAATAAAGAACTGGAATATCTGTTGTCGGCACATCCTTATCTGGATTCTTCCGAGATTCAGGGTATAACACATTTACCGTGCGCACCATGCCAAGTATTTCTGAATAATAATCAATTTTTAATAGTGCCATGATATCAATTTGCACGTCTTTTCAACGCACAATTCCTTTCTACGCTAACGCTATGCCAAAACAGAGTAATTCTATAAGTATTTATTCCTGAAGTATTGCCTCTATTCTATCATTTTACCGTCGAGATATGCCAAGATTTACTGTTTTTCTCAAATTTAATAGCACCACTTTCATCTGTTCGAAAAGTTTGTATACCATATGTCCGAAAAGTCGTAAGTGTCTCTGTATTGGGATGACCATAACGATTGTCCAAACCACAAGAAATCAAAGCGATAGACGGATTAATCGCCTTAATAAAAGGCTCAGATGATGATGTTTTAGAGCCATGATGCCCTACTTTTAAAACATCTACAGTAAGTGATGGATAATGTGCCAACAACGCACGCTCGCCTGGCTCCTCCAAATCCCCTGTAAACAAAAAATTCTTGCCATATAATTCCCCATATAAAACAATCGAATCATTATTCTTACCATCACCTGGGGTTAATGGATACAGCACTTCCAAATAGCGATCAAAAATCTTTAACCGTTGACCGGCATGTGCCACCATAATATTAGCGCCTGTTTTTTTTAGAAGTTTGATAAACTTGGTATGATTGAGGCTTCCTTCACTCGTTAATATGTTTTTGACCTTTATCTGATTGACGACTGCAAGCAAATCACCCATATGATCTTCGTCTGTATGTGTCACAACTAATGTGTCAATTTCACTAACACCTAGACTTTTTAAATAAGGAATCAAAGTTTTATCTGCCATTGCAGATGATGTACGCTCTTGCCATTTTTTCCTTGCGCCGAACTGGACTCGACCACCTGTATCAATTAAAATATTTCGACGATTAAATTGATCCTGTAAAAAAATACTGTCTCCTTGACCAATATCTACCATCGTAATTGATGGTATTGGTGGATTTTTAGTCACGAAAAATAGACTCAGCAAAATCAGAAACAAACTATACCTGACTTTTTGATTGCGCCACTGGTCGATTAAAAAACCAATGACAACTAACATTGCCAGAAAAACGAAGGTTGTTGGTTTTCCTAGAATCAATGGATAATGATACCAACTGTCGACTAATTTAATCAGACCTTCAAGCCACTGGAAAATAATATTGATCTGCGTTAGCATAATTCCTGTCGCCATTGCCAACAAAAAAATAAGGGATAATCCTGGTAGAAAAAGGACATCAAAAAGAAAGCTGAAGACAAATGTTAAAAAAATCGAGAAGGGTTGAAAATTATGAAAGTAAAGCATAAGGAGCGGTAGAACTGATAGAGAAAGTGTCAAGCTTTCTGCGAGTATCTTGCGATATTTCGGTAGCTTTTCAAAGCGCTCACCGAACATAGAAATGACAAAAGCGAAAAGGAGTGACAAGGTGCCACCCGTGGTAAGAAGAAATTTGGGCATGAACAGAAATAAAAGAAACAGAGTCAGACTGAAATTATCGAGATGCTTGATGCCAAAATTAGCTAAAACTTTCTGAATTAATGATCTGATAACAGATATCGAAAATCCTGTCATACCGGCATAAAAGACAGAAAATGGTATTTGAAACAGATTAACGATATCGCGTCTAAAACCGAGTCTAAATAAACCTTTACGTAGAAAATCAACGAAAAATGATACTTGCATACCGGATAGAGCAAAAAGATGCATAATTCCCAGACTAGTATAAATGCTCCCCATCTCATCAAAGTCTTTCCCTAGATGTCCAAAAAGTAGCCCTGTCATGTAGGATGACATCGGGCGTGGGAAATTTTGCTCACAAAACAAAATAGCTTTACGTCTTAAAATCGTCAGGTGCCAACTTTGTCTAGGTTTGATACTTATTATGTGATCAATCGTCAAGACACGATAAATATTTTGTGTTTTAAGATAGGTTTGATAATCAAAGCCATTGAAATTTCTTTTCTGACTAGCTTGTTCTAACTGACCCGAAACAGATAAAACAACTGGTTGTGATATTGTCATAAAGTACTGTTGTTCTTGCTCCGTGGTCACCTTATAGTAAATTTGGTAAATTTGTTTGCCTGATTTACCACGAAAAGAAACTTGGTCACCATCCACTTGAATTGTATCAAGTATTGGGCTAACCTCTGCCACCTTTGTCTCACGCGCAAAATCGGTGGTTTCTTGTTTCATAATCACCATGCATATTCCCGTAAAGATAAGTAAGATCAAACTGAGCTTTAAACAAGCCCTGATTCCATTGTGCCAGATTAGCGCCAGTAAGGAGACTACAAGATAGACTAATATGAGATAGGAGAAACGAAAAATTGTATAGTAGATAATAACAGAGAAATAGACGATAAAAATCGGAGGTAAATCAATCCACTGTAATATTTTCTCTAAGTTTTTCAATCGTTTTCTCCCCAAAACCAGAGACATTAGCCAAGTCTTCTGGTGTCTTAAAAGGTCCATTTTGTTCTCGATAATCTATGATATCCTGAGCTTTCTTAGCCCCGATACCTGTCAGGCTCTGGAGCTGCGTCATATCTGCTGTATTGATATTCACTTTATCTGATGCTGCAGTCACCGATTTACCTTGTTCATTAGTCGTCTTATCTGCTGTATCTGATGGTATAACAGTGATATTTTCACCAATACTTGCCACGTAAATAATCATCTCATCCGTCACCTTTTGGGCTAAATTTACCGACTTGCTATCCGCTTGACTTGTCATGCCGCCTGCCAGAGCAATAACATCACCAACCCGTGCATGACTATCTACTTGATAGACTGCTGGTTTTTTCACTGCACCCTTGATATCGACCATGATATGTTGCTTGGTCTCAGATTTTTGACTTTCACTAGACTGTTTTACCGCTGATTTTTCAACTTTAGGTGTCATCGCTGACTTATCTGTTAAAACAACTGTACCCTCAATATCATTTCTTGTGTTTCTCAAGTAAAAAAAGACAGCCAAAATGAGGACAAGAGCAACGCCTAGAACAAGTTTAAAATGCTCTTTTACTTGTTCAATTATCATTTTCATATACATATTTTCACCTCACTTTTATATACGAAAAAAATCCCCGTTTGTCACAGGGATTTTCTATTATTTTTTGAGGTTTCTGACAAATTGCTTAAAGATTTTTTCATCAGAATAGCTTAAAACATTTTTGGCATAAACTTTTTCTCCAAATTTCGCAACTACTACCAACGCAATCACTTGCAAGACTAAGGCGATATAGGCGTCTGTCATCGTTGCTACTTCTGTCGCTAAACGACCTGGCATCAGCGTGGGTGACACAAAGGGAACATAACCCAAAATCTTAATCACGATATTATTGGGCACACTTGCTCCCACAATTCCAGCGATATAGCCAATCATTGCTAGATAAGAAATTGGGGCAACTGCCTGCTGGACTTGACTTTGGTCATTGACCAGACTGGCAACAATCGCAGTCAAAACCAAATAAGATAGCAAGGCAACGACTAACATGAGCATGGTAAAAATCAAGAAATTAATATCCACACCACTCAGCATGTCTTGAACAGTTTTGACCATTTTATTACCTTTGAGCGCCAGACTAGCCCCCACCCCTAAGATGATGTAAAAGAGAATATGCGTGAGGACAAGGAGACTTACCCCGATGATTTTACCAAAATATTGAACTTTAGCACTGGTTGCTGCCAGAAGAGTCTCCATAATTCGATTGGATTTTTCATTGGCAATTTCTTGGGCAATCATACTCACATAAATCATGAGCAGCATAACGATAATGATTGTAGACCCACCAGAAATGATAGAATTTGCCGCATTTTTGTCATCACCACCCCTAGATTCACCCTTGTCATTCAAGGTTTTAATCGTCAAGGCAGCTGGTGTTTGTAGACTAGCCAAGTCCTCAGCGCTTAACTTCAGATGGGCGGCTTTATCGGCCATCTCAATCTGAGATAAGGCAGCCTTGACTGTTGCTTCACTAAATTTCGTTGTGCCATCAGTCGAAGTCACTAAGGTGTACTCGCCGTCTGTTTTAGCCAAGTAGCCGTCAATTTTATCCGCCATAACCTTTTTCTTGGCCACTTCAATATTAGTAACTTCTGAAATTTTAGCGTCTAACAACTTGCCGGACTTGAGTGTTTGGACAAGCGCCGTATTGTCTACAACTGCTAGTCTAGCAGTCGATTCATCGTTGGTTTTAGCAATCACAAAGCCAATGACTAGCCCAACAATCGGGAGTAATAAAGGAGTTAAAACGGTTAACCAAAAACCTGGTGTCTTAATTTTGATGCGATAAACTTGTCCTGCGACTAATTTGATTTGATTAAACATTTTCGGCTACCTCCTTGCGGAAAATCTCGTCAAGCGTTGGCGGTGCCTGAACAAATGCCTGTGTATAACCAGATTCACTGACTTTAGAGAAAATCGAGCGACCTACCGATTCATCTGTTACATAAATCATGCGACCATTACCTTGTTTTTCAATCTTTTTAACCCCGTCAATGGCCAAGAGTTCACTTGTCTCAACATCACTTTCAACATAAATCTGGGTCCGACCAAAACTATCGCGAATTCCTTGAACATCACCTTGCAAGACTACTTTACCATTTTTAAGCATGGTCAGATTATCACTAAGTAGCTCAACCCCGCTCATATTGTGACTTGAAAAAATAATCGCTGCGCCATTTTCTTTGAGAGTATGAATTTCGTTCATCAATAAACTCGTATTTACTGGGTCAAGCCCTGTAAAAGGCTCATCCAAAATCAGAAAATCTGGTTGATGAATTAATGTTGCGATAAACTGGATTTTTTGTGCATTCCCTTTGGAAAGCGCTTGTACTTTGTCAGTTACTTTGCCGACAACTTCAAGTTTTGTCATCCAGTTTGCCAAATCAGCACGCGCGTCTGAACGCTTCATGCCATGCAATTCCGCAAAATAAAGAATCTGTTCTTCAACCGTTAATTTTTGATAAAGGCCGCGTTCTTCTGGTAAGAAACCTATTCTTTGTTTGACGGCTTGCCTAATTGGCGCACCATTCCAAGTAATCTCACCACTATCAGCCTTGATGAAATCCAAAATCATGCGGAAAGTTGTTGTCTTACCTGCACCATTTTGACCAATCAGTCCCATGATTTCACCAGCCTTAACCGTCATATCTAGACTGTCAACTGCGGTCTTATCACCAAATGTCTTGGTAATGTTTTGTAATTCTAGCAAATTTTTTCTCCTTAATCATCATACTCAATTCAATACAGGCAACTTCGAATTCATTAATACTTCTATTTTATAATAATCATCGGAATATTTCCTAAATGAACTCACCCATTATTTTCTAGTGCGGCAAAAGAAATAGAGTACCACTAACATCAACACTCCCGCGATGTAAAGTTTTGGAATGGTCACTGTTATCTCAGATTTAGGTGAGAAAACCAGAACACCTACAACCAGTACAAACATCCCAATCCCTATCTCCTCCAAGGTCTTTTTGACAAGTTGTGCTCTACGCTCATCTGTCGCTTCAATACGCTTAGCACGTAAGAGCTTAGGATTGTTCAATTGTTTCAGAACTGCCCTAACATAAAACAGGACAAAACCAGCCACTCCTAGAACAAGCCATAAAATATTGAAAATTCGAGCCGTTAGCCAAGGGGAAGTCGTATTGCATGCCCCATAGATGACAAAAATTACCGCAGCAACGATGATTACTGATAGACTAAGAAGTTGATACTTCCTGAAATCATCATCTGTTTTGACGTTTTTAATGAATAAATATTTAAGCATAACCTTTCTCCCATTCCCTTTATTTTCTTAGTTTAGAGACACGATAAATAGCATCGCATAAAATAGAATCGCCAGTTTAGAAAAATCAAATGTTACAGGTTGCCAACACGAAGTGACAATCATCAAAATCCCGAGCAGTATCATCATAAATGCCCCGATATTTGTCCATGCTTCTTGTTCCAACTGTTTTCTGCGCTCATCTGTTGCCTTAATTCTGGCAGCATGTAGTTTGACTGGATTTAACAACTCTCTCAAAAATATGACAGAAAAGACAAGTATCACACCGCCCGCTCCAATAATGATACCAAAGGCAAAATCAGGATTTTCGGCAGTCATATACAGAGCTATCATTGTGGCAATCATTAAGACCATGGTAATCGCATACATCATCAATTGTGATTTTTTATAATCACTGTCCGTTTTGACATTTTTCATCAATAAATATTTAAGCATTATCCTGCTCCTTTGTCATTTTCTTTTTCGATAATTTGACTAACCAAAATAGATTAACAACAATCACAATTCCCGAAAACACACCCATCGCAAAAATATATTTAAAAGTTCCTGTTCCTTGAACGATAAGTAACAAAAAACTACTCATCCAAATTCCTTGTACAATCATGTCATCATTATCCGTTTTAGTAGAGTTCTTAAAAAATTTCTTCATCATAATACATCTTCATACATCTTCCTCCTCATTTTCACTAAAGAAAATATCCTCAATTGTTGTCTCAAAATATTTAGCAAGTTTATAAGCTAGATTGAGTGATGCCGTATATTTCCCCTTTTCAAGTGAAATAATCGTCTGCCTTGTCACTTCCATTTCTTCTGCTAATGCCTCTTGTGACACGCCAAATAAATTTCGGTATTGTTTAATTTTATTGATAACGCCCCTCCTGTCTAGTTCACTTTACGTCAAGCTAACTATACGTAAAGTGAACTAGACTTTTAGAAAGCTGTCAACTATTTTTGGAAGAAAATTTTCTTTTTTTGAAATGCCACAAAAAAAGAAAAATCCCAGACAAAAGTCTGAGATTTTCCTATTGATTTTGATTAAAACTTATTTCACTTCTTCAAAGTCCCCATCAACAACATTGTCATCTTTAGGTGCATCACCAGCATTTTCAGCACCGGCAGCGGCTTGTTGCTCTGCTGCTGCTTGCTCATAGAGTTTAACTGCCAAGGCTTGTGCTTTTTCGTTCAAGGCTTCAAGTTTTGCTTTCATATCGTCAAGATTGTCAGCTTCTTGTGCAGCCTTCAATTCATCAAGTGCAGCTTGTGCAGCGTCACGTTCTGTATCAAAGCCTTTGCCTTCAGTTTCTTTGATTGTTTTTTCAGTGGCAAAGATTGTTGCATCGACTTCATTTTTAAGGTCAACTTCTTCTTTACGTTTCGCATCAGCTTCAGCATTAGCCTCAGCATCTTTCATCATTTTGTCGATTTCCTCATCAGACAAACCAGAGTTTGATTGGATGACGATCGTTTGCTCTTTGTTTGTGCCCATGTCTTTCGCTTTAACAGACACGATACCATTTTTATCAATGTCGAAGGTCACTTCGATTTGTGGGATACCGCGCGGTGCAGCAGGAATATCTGAAAGTTGGAAACGACCAAGCGTTTTGTTGTCAGCAGCCATTGGACGTTCACCTTGAAGGACATGAATATCTACTGCTGGTTGGTTGTCCGCAGCTGTTGAGAAGACTTGTGATTTAGAGGTTGGAATGGTTGTATTACGGTCAATGAGTTTTGTGAAGACACCACCCATTGTTTCGATACCGAGTGACAGAGGTGTCACATCAAGCAAGACAACATCTTTCACGTCACCTGTAATCACACCACCTTGAATGGCAGCACCCATGGCAACCACTTCATCTGGGTTAACTGATTTATTTGGTTCTTTATTTGTTTCTTTTTTAACAGCTTCAACAACTGCAGGAATACGTGTTGAACCACCGACCAAGATCACTTCATCAATTTCTGATGCTGACAAACCAGCGTCTGACAATGCTTTACGAACTGGTGTTTTAGTACGTTCTACTAAGTCAGCAGTCAAATCGTCAAATTTAGCACGTGTCAAAGTTTCTTCCAAGTGAAGTGGTCCAGCTTCGCCAGCTGTGATAAATGGTAATGAGATTTGTGTCGATGTCACACCTGACAAGTCTTTTTTAGCTTTTTCAGCAGCATCTTTCAAACGTTGCAAAGCCATTTTATCCTGTGACAAGTCAATCCCATTAGCAGTTTTGAATTGCGCGACCAAGTAATCAATGATTTTTTGGTCAAAGTCATCACCACCAAGGTGGTTATCACCAGATGTAGACAAGACTTCAAAGACACCATCACCAAGTTCAAGTACTGAGACGTCAAAAGTACCACCACCAAGGTCAAAGACAAGGATTTTTTCGTCTTTGTCAACTTTATCAAGACCATAAGCAAGGGCTGCTGCTGTTGGTTCGTTGACAATACGTTCTACTTCAAGACCAGCGATTTTACCAGCGTCTTTTGTTGCTTGACGTTGCGCATCATTAAAGTAAGCAGGAACAGTGATAACTGCTTTTTCAACTTTTTCACCAAGGTAATCTTCAGCAAAACCTTTGATGTATTGGAGAATCATAGCTGAGATTTCTTGTGGTGTGTAAGATTTGCCACCCGCTTCGACTTTGTAGTCAGTCCCCATGTGACGTTTGATTGAGATAATTGTATCTGGGTTAGTTACTGCTTGACGTTTCGCAACTTCACCAACTTGAATTTCACCGTTTTTAAAGGCAACAACTGATGGCGTTGTGCGGTTACCTTCTGGATTAGCAATAATTTTAGCTTCGCCGCCTTCAAGAACTGAGACAGCTGAGTTTGTTGTACCTAAGTCAATACCGATAATTTTAGACATAATTTTTTACCTTCTTTTTTATGTGATAGTTATTTTGTGCGCTACGCGCATTCATCAATTTATTCATAGTTTTTTGACATTTCGGTCAGTCAAATAGCTTATTGATAAACCACAACCATAGCTGGACGCAGGTTGCGCTCATGGAGCTGATAGCCTTTTTGTAAAACTTGTGCAATAGTATCAGCTGGATGCTCATCGTCTGCTGGTGCAGTTTGAACTGACATATGGAAGTTAGGGTCAAATTCGCCATCCGTTGCGACTTCAACAACCCCTTCTTCTTTGAGGGCATTGAGCAGGCTTTCATGGGTCATTTCCAGACCTTTTTTGACATCATCTGTCAAACCTTCAACTGCAAGCGCACGTTCAAGATTATCCAAGCTTGGTAAGATTTTACGTGCCAAATCTTGTGAACGGTATTTTAAAATCGTTTGACGTTCTTCATTAGCACGACGCTGATTGTTTTGCATCTCCGCATAAGCTTTGAGATACTTGTTTTCCATCTCATCTAGTTTAACTTGAAGTTCTGCCAACTCATCAATTTCATCGGCTACAATTTCTTCCAAAACCGTTTCGTTCTCAACTTCCTGAGCTAATTCTTTTTCAACATCTTCAACATCTTTATTATGCTTTTTTTTAGACATTTCATCTCCTTTTTACCATTTGAATGTTATATTACTTCATAGTGGTTACCATCAAGATAACGATAGTAGTCACTCAGCTTCATTGTTAAAATCTTTGCCACAAGGTCCATAGTAGAAACAACCTTTTGATAGTCTAAATCCACTGGACCCATTAGCGCTAATGTACCCAGACCTCTATATGGCACAACAAATTGTTGCGTCATAAGGGTGATGTTTTTTGAAATCTGATGATTCTCTGTCAAGCTAGAATCAAATTTAACACTTCTGATTTCATCATCGGATACCGTATCTCGAATCTCATGAATAATGGCATCATCATCCATCAAAATCTTGTAAAGAGAAATAACATCATCCGAATACTCTAATAAGTTTTGTCGTCCTGCCGAAATCAAGTTTTCCTTGAACAAATCTGAAAAGACATGATCAAAGAGTTGCAAAACAGCTGTTGTCACGACAAAATATTTCTGTGCGACTTGCGGAATTTCTGTCAATAAAGAATAGTGAATATCCAAAATTCGTTTACCAACCAACCGTTCATCAGAAATAAACTTGAAAGTCGTCAAATCATCTAAAGTCATCGACCTTGGCAGTGAAAACTGTGTCGTTTTGACTAGGCCACTATCAAGTGTCATCACAGCCATTGCTGAGTGATTATCGAGTTGAACAAAATCAAATTTTGATAAAATCTGATTTTTCAAAGAGACATTCAAGATGAAGGCTGAAAAACCAGTCATATCAGATAAAATTTGAGCAGCCTCTTGATATAGCACATCCAGTTTATAAAACTCACCATCGAAACGTTTCACCACCTGATAAACATCATTATTATCTAATTTTCCAGGTTTCAAAAAATTTTCAACGAAATATTTATAACCTGTGACACTTGGCACACGGCCAGATGATGTATGCTCTTTTTGAATGAACCCTAGCATTTCTAGCGTCTTCATGTCATTTCTGATGGTAGCACTAGATGCGTTAATTGAAGTCATCAAAGCCTTGGAACCAACCGCTTTATGCGTTTGTGTATACAGTGATATGATGAGATTTAAAATTTGTTGTTGGCGTTTTGTAATCATGTTGAACACCTCTTTTTATACTAATGAACGTTTGAAATATAACTAAAATTAGACAAAATTGTTATATTTTAAATGTGAATTAGTATTAGCACTTGTAGCTACCAAGTGCTAACTACATCTATTATTATATAATTCTATTGAGGTATTGTCAAGGAAAAAACACAAAAAATTAGCACTCTTTTACACAGAGTGCTAATTTTTTCAAACTGTTAATTTTTAAGCAATAATTAGATGAGGCCGCCTGTCTTAGATGTCAGAAAAACGTTGATAAAGCTAACACTCATGACAATAAAAGTGAACCATTCTGCTGATGTCGCACCTGTTGACCAAGCGTAATAAGCAAAATTACAAACCAGAACAAAGACGAAAAAGAGCAAAGCGTAAATAGCAAATTTCCAAAATTTAGCCAAAAGAAAGATGAAAACGACTAGCAAAACAACATAAATCAAAAATTGAATATTAGTCATTGAGACACTCGACTGTAATTTAAAAGCATCAAATGCTTTAAGGAAGGTGTCATAGACAACCTTAAAAATTTGTAAATTGGGTAATATATTGTTAATCATTTGCCAAGCTGAATAAATCAGCAAACCAATACTTGATAAAATAATAAATGATGGTGATTTTCCTGAAAACATGAGGACCTTTGCTCCTAATTCGACTTTAAATGATGTTAGATATTACTATTTTACCATAATTTTCATACAGAATTGTGATTAACGCTAATCAATTTTTGTCTAGTAATTCGAGATAGTCTTCCAAAGTTAAATGGTGTTCTGTCATATATTTGGCATTGGCAACACCAACATAACGAAAATGCCAGTCTTCATAATCAACACCCGTACTCGCAGCGCCCCCCTCTGGAAAACGTAAAACAAAACCATACTCCGGAGCAATTGCAGCGACTTGTTCAGCAGTTGTTGATTCATTAAGGCTATCAACATCTGACAAATCAATGGCTAAACCAGTCTGATGCTCAGATTTCGTCGGTGGTTGTGAATATGTTTGGACTTTCTTTTCTGCCGCCTCACGATCTAGCGATGGATCAGCTGCTATTTCTTGGTCAACGTACTGCTCGTAGAGTGTTGTTTGATAAGCGACACTGCGATAACCTGAAATCAGATGTTCGGCAGGATTGATCGCCTGTGCTGCTGCTAAAAATTGCTCTGTCGCATCTGCAATTCTCGAGTCAACCCAAATATTGTCTATTTGTACGACATCAGGACTCATTTCTTCCTTAGGATGATCACGATTCACTAAAACAAGTTCCCAATCTGTTGATTTACTATCTGGCAAGTTTTTATCTTTTTTAGTTTCAGAAGTTTGTACTGATGATGCCTTAGTTTTTTCTGCTGATTTTTGAGACTGACTAATTGTTGTCGACTTGGTCGGTGTTGCCGTTTCTTTCTTAAGTAAAGTATGCACCAGAAAAGCAATTGCACAAATAGCAACAACACCTACTATGGCAGCCCCTACCAAGCGATCATAACGAGGCTTTTTGCGGGGTCTTCTTCTATGATAAGGTTCATTATGTTGTTCATTATTCTGCATTTAAAATCTCCCGTCCTAATTCTCGGTAATGCATATCTCCGATTTCACCGATTAAAAAATTACCATCTGAGTAGGTTAAGTGTGTGACCGAACCATTATCTAGCCCTTGAAATTTCGGGCGACGACTATCGAGTAATTTGATAAATGTTGCAATCGTCATACCGTGACTAACGATGACAATATTTTCTGCACCATTGGCCTCAGCCTTTTTAGCAGCGTCAAAGAAACCATCCAGAATGCGTTTGCTTAACACCTCCCAAGGCTCTGCCCAACCAGCAGTATCGACTTCAAGTAAACCTTTAGCAATGTCCTCATAGGTTAATTCTTCTGGACTTTTACCTTTATAGGCATCCGTCCGTGGCAAAACACCATCGAAAAGTTCACCATCATAACCGCCATCTAGGCTACCAAAACACCATTCACGAATACGTTTGTCCATCTCATAAGGGATGCCTTCGTTTTCAGAATATTTCAAGATAAGCCCCATAGTCTGAATTGTTCTACCGCTATCTGACGAAAAAGCATAATCAAATTTGATATTTTTCACTGCAAAGCCTAAACCTAGCTCGGTAATACCGGTTTCTCCGGTACGGGTTAAGGGGGTGTCTGACCAGCCTTGGGCACGGCCGATTGTGTTAAACATGGTCTTGCCATGTCTGACTAAATAGATATTTACCATTTCTGTCTACTCCATTTTTAAAATGTTTGTTTGATATGTTGCGCAAGATGATTTTGTGACTAAAAACCGTAAATCACGTTGATAGTCTAGCTATTCAATATGACGTCTGTCATGAATTCTCTGAGATGTAAGCGCTCAACAACACCAGTTATATTCATTCTAACAAAAAAAAGCAGATTTCTCCACTTTTTATTCAGCTCTCTTGCTGTATCTTTGATGACGATTTAAGTATCGTAATCGGTAATAGATTCTGATAATATGCAAATAGAGTCTTAGTTTTTAAAGCTATGAATCGGTGCTGGAATATGACCGCCACGGGAGATGAAGGCAGCAGATGATTCTTTATGGACTGGCATGACTGGTGCCGTCCCAAGCAAGCCACCAAATTCAATCTGTTCACCGACCTTGCCTTTGGGAATAACACGTACAGCAGTTGTCTTCATATTAATTACACCAATTGCTGCTTCATCTGCAATCATAGCAGAGATCGTGCTGGCAGGTGTGTCGCCTGGTACAGCAATCATGTCCAAGCCGACACTACAAATCGCAGTCATGGCTTCAAGTTTTTCAAGATTGAGCACGCCAGCATTAACCGCTGCAATCATGCCTTCATCTTCAGAAACTGGAATGAAGGCACCTGAGAGACCGCCAACTTGGTTACAGGCCATAACGCCACCCTTTTTGACTTGGTCATTCAAAAGTGCAAGTGCCGCAGTCGTCCCATGTGTCCCGACCATCTCAAGACCCATTTCTTCTAAAATACGTGCAACAGAGTCACCAACCGCAGGTGTTGGCGCAAGAGATAAATCGACAATGCCAAACTCTACACCTAAACGCTCAGATGCCATTTTACCGACAAGTTGTCCCATGCGTGTGACTTTGAAAGCCGTTTTCTTAACCACTTCAGCGACAACATCAAACGACTCCCCTCGAACTTTTTCAAGGGCACGTTTCACGACACCAGGACCTGAAACACCAACATTAATGACCACATCAGCTTCACCAACACCATGGAAAGCACCCGCCATGAATGGATTGTCTTCAACAGCATTGGCAAAGACAACAAGCTTAGCACAACTCATATCATCTAATTTTGCAGCCTCGACAATGATTTCTCCGATATCACGGACAGCATCCATATTAATTCCGGTTTTCGTAGAGCCAACATTAACTGAGCTACAAACATAGTCAGTCGCTGCGAGGGCTTTAGGTAAGGAATCAATGAGAATCTTATCGCCTTTTTGATAGCCTTTTTGGGCAAGTGCGGTAAAGCCACCGATAAAATCAATGCCAATTTCTTTAGCAGCACGGTCAAGTGCCAAGGCAAATGGTGTGTAATCAGTCGCATCAGTTGCCGCACCAATAATGGCGATTGGCGTTACGCTAACTCGTTTATTGATGATAGGAATACCGAGTTCATCACCAATCTCATCACCAATTTTCACAAGATTTTTTGCCTTGCTTGTAATTTTTTGATAAATTTTCTCACATGCTTTATCAATGTCGCTATCAATACAATCCAGAAGAGAAATCCCCATTGTAATTGTACGGATATCGAGATTTTCTTCTTCAATCATGCGAATCGTTTCAAGAATTTGATTTTGTTTCACTTCATTAACCTTTCTGCGATTTCATTTTTTGAAATCTTAAAACTTGACCTGCGCTTGCACTTCATCCAAACGAAGGCCATAGCGAACGGAGTCCGCTCATCGTTTTTTTGATGATGACTGATTTCAATCGTTTAATACGACTAAAAATTAAAGTTGGTGCATCGCCTCAAAAATGGCTTCATTCATGATTTTAATATCAACTTTCAAACTTTCACCTAGTGCTTCAAGATTTGTCTTCACTTCTGGGAATGCTTCAGTTGCTTCAATTTCAACCACCATGTTCATGGTAAAAAAGCCATCCATAATCGTTTGTGAAATGTCGATAATGTTCACATCAAGTTCTGTCAAACGTGTTGACACTCCTGCTACAATACCTGTTCTGTCTTGTCCGATAACTGTCACAATTGCGCGCATTTGATTCTCCTTATTTGTACTTCAAGCTATTGAGACGACTATTTTGAAATCCGGAAAATGTTTGATTCACCAAAACGACATGTTTCATACGGATAAATCAGCTATTTCTTAGGAATTCGGTAGTCAATACTCTGTCCCTATCTATTTTTTGATATAATAGTTAGTAATATTATATCACAAAAAACGCCATAATTTTTAGAAAATTTTGTCTTTTAGGCTTTTAGGATAGAGGAAAACAATGACCTTCAAAACATTTCTTAATTTCACGCGCATTCAGACCTTACCTGCTGCGCTTCTATCGCCGATTGCCGGTGTCATTTTCGCACTATATACCTTCAATAGCTTTCATTTTCTACCAACTCTTCTATTTTTCATCGGACTTATCGCGATTAATCTATTTGTCAGTGCTTGGAATAATCTAATGGATTACAAAAAAGCACTCGACCCAGAATATAAAACTCGCGAAAACATCTTATCAACACGTAACATCTCGCCTAGTCTGGCACTCAAAATTTGTTTAACGCTACTTGCTATTGACCTAATTGTCGGAATTGCTGTCGTACTGGCAACCAACATCGCCATTTTACCCATTGGCGCGCTTTGCTTTATCATTGCTATTTTCTATACATTTGGTCCCTTCGCATTCTCTCGGTTTCCACTAGGTGAGGTGCTAGCTGGTTTTGCTGAAGGACTTTGTGGTTTCTTCTTCGGCATCTACATTAATGCTTTCGACGCTAAATTCTTCACCGCCCATTTTCATCAATGGTTGCTGACTTTTAACATCAATTTCGCGACGCTCATACCCATTGGCCTAGTGGGGATGATGTGTTTCTGTATGAATTTTAATGTCATGCTCGCTGATAATATCTGCGACTTGGCGCAAGATGAAAAAAATGGTCGTTTGACCTTGCCACATTTTATTGGTGTTCATAACGCTTTAAAATTATTTGTTAGCATGTATGGCTTGGCTTGTTTCATTGTTTTGGTAGCCGTGATTACGGGTGTACTACCTAAAACGACGCTGCTCATGAGTTTGGTCTCACCTTTCATTATCCGAAATGTCAATCAATTCCTGAAAAAACAGGATAAAAGTCAAACTTTCATCCTGTCTGTTCATAATTTGATGATTTATAATGGTGCTCTGGCTGTTACGATTGCTTTGGGATTGATTTGGGGATAAAATATTTTAGTGAAAAGCATTTGTTTGGTGACATGCTTTTTATTTTGGTTTGCATTTCGTTTGTAGATTAAATTTTAAGTCGTACGCTATCAAATTTCATTTGTAAGTAAATTTTAGATTGAAATCAGCTATAATTAATTTACAAATGAAATTGAGGTGCTTAATCTGATTTCTCGTCCTAAATATCTAAAAAGAATTTTACCTTTTATTGATACTGAGTTGATAAAAGTCATCACTGGCGTTCGAAGATCTGGAAAATCTTTTTTACTTAAAGCCATTCGTGACTATATCCTTGCTCAAAATAAGGATAACCATACCAATTGAAATCAACTTTGGAAAGCTAAAATTTGAACCACTTCTAGATTACCATGCTTAGTACTTCTACTACAACCGTAAAAAACTATATTGATGCTGAGATTGATGCTTACTTTTATATCCCTGTTCGTAGATATAATCTGCAAGGCAAGAAGTTACTTAAAACACAAGAAAAAATCTACGCCGTTGATCATGGACTAAGGCAAGCGCTCCTAGGGAGAAATGCGCAAGATATTGAGCTTATCCTAGAAAATATCGTCCTGCTAGAGCTGAAATCACGTAGCTATACTGTCACTGTTGGTAGTACAAATGACCTAGAAATTGACTTTATAGCTGAGAAAGTTGTCAATCATCAGTTGGAAAAAATCTATATTCGGGTCAGCTATTTGCTTAGCAGTGCTGAAACTGCTAAGCGTGAGTTTGCCTCTTTAGAGTCTGTTAATGATAGTTTTCCTAAACTTATTTTGACGCTTGACCCTTTGCAGCGGGGGAATGATAAGGGGATTCGGCATTTGAGTTTGGTGGACTGGATTTTGGGGATAGAGAATTAAGTTAAAAAATGTCATACTATTTCTATAAAAATGATAAATAATATAAAAAATGGCTCAACAAAAAACGTTGAGCTATTTCAAGTTATTTACTGCTAATCAAATACTTATACAACTTATAATCAATCGCCTCTATAAATTTTAGGTGCATTTCAACAACTGATTTCGTTTTACCATCATTTGTTGGTTTATGAAGTTCTTTTATTGAGTCTAGCAGTGGTTCTACTTCACCAAGATAATAAAAATCAGTTCCTTCGTCATCCGATTTTTTGATAAAGATATGCATATTTAAATCCGCATTATCATAATTTAAAATCGCTTTCACTTCGGGAGAGCGCATGTTTCTAGGCGCTTTAGTGTACCACTTCAATAAATTTGTAGAAAGAAGTTCATCTTCATATGCCATCATAGCACCACTGAATGCTTCGCCTTTTTCCAAAGTTATAAAAATAGGAAATTCATTGTCTTTTCGTATATACCCACCAATATTTTGAGCAATCTGCTGTTTATCCCAATTCAAAAGTCGGATGACATCTCCTCTGCGATACTTTTGATACAAGGTAAAAGTGCTACTCTTATCAAAGGATCCGCTTTTAATAAAGCTTGCAGACAAAAGGTCTTCTAATAGTATTTTGAAATATGAATTATTCAAAAGCGCTTTTTTCATACCTACTGACAATACTATATTTTCACCAACTTCAATCAATTCAGCCCCACTGTAAGTTTTAGAAGTTTCACCTGAAAAGAAGTCCAGATCCAGTGTATTTAAAACAGAATCAATTGTTTTTTCTTGTGAATCCAAGCCATTATCTCGGAATAAATCTTTAATTTCTTTTCTAGTAAACTTTCTCCCCTTAACCATTTCCGATAACAATAATATATCTTGCTTACGAATTCCTGTTAAAAGCTCTCTAGAAATAAACATCAAATATTTATTCTCTAATTCTGAAATTTCTCCTTGAGCATCTCCATTTTTCACTAAAAAATCATAATAGGTCTTTATATTAGAAACCTTTCCGCTAACAATAAGATAGGGATCAATAGATTTTTGTTCTATAAAATCTACTAATAGCGGCACACGATTTAAACGATTTTTAAGTTTAGAATACACCTCCTTAATAGATTTCATACTATCTAATTTAACATCATCAATCGCCTTAAATATATGTTCTTTAGCAATCGCTTCAAAATTAATTGATGAGATACCTGTGATATAATTTGTATCAAAAGTATCTTTTCGTATAGCGTCCTTATTGTAACTCATATCTCCCGATAGTGCCATTGGAATCATATAGTTATTTTTATAATTCCCTATAAAATCAATAATTGTCACATAATCTTTTGATTCATGTTTACGCAAACCACGGCCCAGTTGCTGAATAAAAATAATGCTCGACTGCGTATTTCTTAGCATGATAATCTGATTAACCGATGGAATATCAATTCCTTCATTGAAAATATCAACTGTGAATATATAATCTAACTCACCATTTTCCAGTGCTTCAACCACTTGTTCTCTTTTTATGATTGAATCTTCACCAGAAAGGTAGGCAGTGATGAATCCACGTTGATTAAATATTTCAGAAAGCTGCTTTGCTTCTTCCTTTCTTGAACAAAATACTAACCCTCTGATTTTATGGCGAGACACACCATAGTATTGAATTTTTTCAATGATAAAATTGACGCGCTCCTCAGCTACCAAATCTTCAAAATCTGTCGTTTCCTCAATTACAACACCATCCTTTTCATAGTCAGTGACACCAAAATAATGAAATGGACAAAGCAAATCTTCTTGCAAAGCTTCTTGTAACCGAATTTCATAAGCAATATTATAATCAAATAATTCAAATATATTGAAATTATCAGTTCGCTCAGGTGTCGCTGTCATACCCATCAAAAATTTTGGCGTAAAATAGTCAATTACCTTATGATAGCTGACTGCGCCAGCTTTGTGAACTTCATCAATCAATATATAATCAAAAACATTTTTTGAAAACAACTCAAGTATCTCCGTTTTTGAAATTGTTTGAATCGTCGCAAATAAATATTTTGCAGAAATATCTTTTGAATTTCCTGATAATATACCAAAATCTTCGCCAGCTCCGCCTAAAACTTTCTTAAAGGTTTTAAGTGCTGATTTTAAAATCTGTTCTCTGTGCACAATAAAAAGCATCTTTGAAGGATTGACCTGCTGCACATCAAAAGCTGATAAATAGGTCTTTCCTGTTCCGGTAGCTGAAATGACTAACCCTTTCCTCTTCCCATCACTTCTTAGCTTTGCCAAATTTTCAAGAGCTTTTTCCTGCATCGTATTTGGATGAGCTATTGAGTAAGTTGCTCCCTCATCCTCTATATTTGGAACAATTTTTTCTCTATTGGGTTCTTGCCAACTTTTAGCGTATCTTTCTACCCAATTTTCAGTCAGTGGTAAAGACTCGTTCCATAGCTTTTCTAGCTCTTTCTTTGATTCACGTAGCACTTCGCCATTTTCAAGACTTGTTAATCGAACGTTCCATTCAATATTTTTCTTTAATGCGTTTGCAGTCAAATTGGAACTCCCAATTATTAGGGAATGATAGCCTTTTTGCTCAAATAAGTACCCCTTAACATGAAAACCTTCTTTTTCAACAATCCTGACATCAATATTTCTAATCTCTAGTAAACTACGAAAAACATCTGGATGATTAAACCCCAGATAATCACTCGTAATTAATCGACCACGTATGCCCTTACTCGCCAAGTCAGCAAAATGAGTTTTCAAAAAACATAATCCCGATTGCGTTACGAAGGCAACTGAAATAAAAAAATCTGTACATGTATCAAGCTCATCTTGCAAAGCATTTTGAGCAAATAAATGCTGTTCTTGATTATTTGTAATTAATCTATGTTGATGTGACTGAGATGTTTCTAGTTTATAGTCAATAAATGCCTTTTTTATTGCACTCTCTATCAATTCCACAATGAAACCTTCCTAATTATAGACTTTCCATTAGTCTGAGTTTAGATACTGTTGGCATATCTGCTGGTGCCCATTCAATTTGTTCTAATTCATCTTGCTTCAACCATTTAATTGCAATATGCTCTGTTAAAGTTGGCTCCCCTTTTTTAATATGGCAAATAAAGGTTGTTAGATTGACGACTCCAAATTCATATTCATAGCTCGTCGAAACAAACTCTTCCAGATTATCAGAGATATCAAATAAAAGTTCCTCCTGAATTTCTCTTTTTAATGCTTGAATAGGCGTTTCACCGCTTTCAATCTTGCCGCCTGGAAATTCCCAAAAGCCTGCCAAACTTTTATCATAGCCACGTTGTGCACATAAAATTTTACCATTTTTTACAATAATTGCACCAACAACATTGATCTGTTTTTTCATTAAATACGATATCCTTTGCGACATATTTTTAGTACTCATTTTATCATGTAATTTTAATACATCCTGATACTTAAAATTATTATATCATGAAATACACCTCAAAATAATGTTTAGATTTGCTATTATAAAAAATGCTCATAAGATATCCCCTAACATGATTTTTATGACCATACTAAAAAGTTTATCCAACAAAAGGATAAACTTTTTTAAATTCACACAACAGGCGCAAACTCCCCAATCAAAGCCTCGGCACATTTCAAACCATCAATGGCAGCTGAAACAATTCCACCTGCAAAGCCAGCACCTTCACCACTTGGATAGATACCTTTAGTTGAGACGGATTGAAAACTGTCCTCATCTCGATTAATCCGTAACGGCGATGACGAACGCGATTCAACGCCTGTCATCACGGCATCTGCCATAGCAAAGCCATGTAGTTTTTTATCCAATCCCGTCAGGGCTTCTCTTAAAGCTTCTGTGACATAGTCAGGAAATAGTGCCGACAAATCAGTTGGCTTAACGCCTAAAGAATAGCTTGGTGTCACACTTGCCATTGCAGTTGATGGTTGTTTCTTGAGAAAATCCCCGACTAATTGAGCTGGTGCTTGATAGGTGCTACCGCCTAACTCAAAGGCTTTCTGCTCTAACGCTCTTTGAAAGGCAATACCTGCCAAAGGATGCTCGCTGCCAAAATCCTCTGGAAAGACTTGGACTAAAAGCCCGCTGTTGGCATTGTTTTGATTTCTTGCGTGTTCACTCATGCCATTGGTCACGAGATGTCCTGCCTCTGATGCTGATGCAACGACGAGACCTCCTGGACACATACAAAAAGTGTAAACACCACGCCCGTTGCTGGCCTTATAGGTCAAGCGATATTCCGCAGCACCAAGTCTGGGATGCCCGGCGAACTCCTTATACTGGGCACGATTGACGACTTCTTGCGGGTGTTCCACGCGAACACCAACTGCAAAAGGCTTAGCCGTCATCTTCACGCCGTCTGCATAGAGCTCGCTAAACGTATCACGCGCGCTATGACCAATCGCTAAAATCGCCTGTTCCGTCGCAATTTCTTCACCAGTCGTCAGAACCAAGCCTTGCAGCTGACCATCCGAAATCTTGAAATTTTTAACCTGCGTCTTAAACCGCACCTCGCCACCCAGCGCGATGATTTCCTTGCGGATATTTTTCACGATATCACGCAACAAATCCGTTCCGACATGCGGATGCGCCTTGTAGAGAATTTCCTCCGGCGCGCCAGCATTGACGAACTCCGTCAGCACCTTTCGACCACGCAAATCTTTGACACGGCTGGTCAACTTCCCATCCGAAAACGTCCCTGCGCCACCCTCGCCAAACTGCACGTTCGACTGAGGATTCAACTCTCCTTTGGTCCAAAATGCGTCTATGGATTTAACACGGTCATCGACGGCTTCGCCGCGTTCCAGAACGAGTGGCTTGTAGCCCATTTGCGCAAGGAGGAGTGCAGCATACATACCAGCCGGTCCAAAACCGATAACGACTGGTCGGTGTGACATTTTCTTAGTCCCAATTTTGGGATTTTTGTAAGTCAAATCCGGTGAGGGTGCCACATTTTTATACTTGCCGGTCAAAAATTTGCTTTCGTCTTTGAGCTTTACATCTACCGTATAAATAAAGTTGATTTCACCACGTTTTCTGGCATCAATGGATTCCTTATAGATCCTGAAATCCAGAATATCAGTCGGGCGAATTTTCAACTTTTTCGCTACTTGATTTTTGACCGCTGACATCTCGTCATGGATTGAAATTTTGATTTGTGTGATTCTTAGCATAGGTCTCTTTTCATTTGGCTATTATCTTAGCGCGAAAGCAGCTTAGATAAATAGCTATGTACCACGTGCCTTAGTGGTTCTACCACTTAGGCGTGGGACAATAAGTCTTAATTTGGCAAAAAATAACTCCAATTTTTCGCTATTGTCTTTAGTTACTCGTACTTAATTCAAACGTCATGACGACTGGATTGTGGTCACTTGATTTAAAATCATTTTGAACGGTCTGGATGTTCAAGCTCTTGATATTTTCCGATACCAAAAAGCCATCAATCACGCCCAATGTAGAATGGTCACCATAAGCCGTCCCATTGCTACGGACTGAAGGCGCATTCGTCGGTGCAACGATCCGCATCTTATGAGATAATTTAGCCGTCGGAAATGGTTTCATCCAGGTCAGTTCAGGATGCGCCTCACCCGATAACACATGGTTATAATCCCCACCACAAATCACATAATCTCCAGCATCAGCATGTGCTTTCATGTTATCGAAAAGCTTGGTTAACTGCGCAGCCTGAATCACTTCATCTTTGATAAAAGCAGATAAATGGACATTGTAAATGAAGAGTTTCTTACCATTGTCGACAGCTACTTCACTCACACTAAAGGCACGATCAAGGTCGAAAAACTTATTGAAATTCGTCTCTATTGGTAAACTATAACGTGTGGCTTGAGTCATCTGACCTTTGGATAATGTCAGCAGACCTGATTTGGCTTTACCAATCGGCTGAGTGACAGGATAAAACAAATAGGCAGAATGATAGTTGTTAGCAAAACTACTATTGTATTCAGGATTTTTAGTCCTGAAGAAGTCGGGTTGGTCTACTTTAAATGATCGATCACCCTCGTAGTCAACTTCTTGCAAGTTAACAAAGTCAGGGTTTTCAGACGTTAAAAGACGATGATCCTCTGTTAAATTTGCTAGGACATCTGCCTTTGAGCGCGCACGGACTTCCTTGCCACCATCCATAAAGAAGGTGTAGTCAGCAGGATAGGCACCATAACCAATGTTAAAGGTCATGATTTTATAGGTTTGATTGGCTGAAATTTGTTTTGAGTGCTCTACCTTTTTAATAGACAAGGTCTGCTTGTCAGGTAGACGGTTATATTGTAGGTAGACGTAGGCAATGTAAATACCTACAATCAAAATCAGCAGTACAAGCAAACTTAAAATAATTTTTATCATGTTTCTCATCCCTTTATTATACTAAAAAATCAGTGATTATGCGTGATTGCTTTATATCATAGCACAAAAAAACGCTTCAAGCGCTTCTTTTTAATATTTTCTAAACCGTTGATAGCGGGCTTCAACCAGCTCGTCAGTTGTCAGCTTAGACAAGGTACCAAGCTCAGTGATTAAAGCTGCTCTCAAGATGTCAATTGTGTTTTCTTCTGAGATAATCTTGTCAATCACGCCATTTTTTAGTAAATCTTTAGACGTGATCTTCAAAAGTTCAGCCGCTTCAGATGCACGTGATGAATCTTTCCAAAGAATCGTCGCAAAACCTTCTGGCGATAAAATGCTATACATAGCATTTTCTAACATCCAAACACGGTCAGCAACTGCCAAAGCCAACGCTCCACCAGAGCCACCCTCACCATTGATAATGGCAATAATCGGCACTTTAAGGTCACTCATCTCTAGCAAATTGCGCGCAATCGCTTCACCTTGACCACGTTCTTCCGCACCAGAGCCAGGAAAGGCACCTGCCGTATTAATGAAGGTGATGATTGGCCGACCAAATTTTTCAGCCTGCTTCATCAAACGCAAAGCCTTGCGATAACCTTCCGGATGCGGTTGACCAAAATTACGGTCAAGATTATCTTGCAAGCCCTTGCCCTTTTGAATCCCGACAATGGTCACAGGACGTCCAGCAAGACTAGCAATACCACCAAGAATAGCCCCATCATCTCTGAAATTGCGGTCACCGTGAAATTCGATAAAGTCATCGAAAATCTGTGTCGCATAATCAAGCGTCGTCAAACGATCCTGACTCCGTGCCAACTGGACAATTTTATTTGCACTATCAGCCATTTGATTGTCCTCCTATTTCACGTGTATGCAATTTCAAAATTCGACCGATCGTCATCGCAAGTTCTGTGCGTTTGACAATCTTATCAACAAACCCATGTGCTTGCAAAAATTCAGCCTTTTGGAAATCGTCTGGTAAGTTTTCACGCACTGTTTGCTCAATCACACGTCGTCCTGCGAAACCGATAAGGGTCTGAGGCTCAGCCAAGATAATATCACCTAGCATGGCAAAGGATGCTGTCACACCACCCGTTGTTGGATCTGTTAATACTGTTAGGTATAACAACCCCGCATTAGAATGGCGTTTAACGGCTGCAGATATCTTAGCCATTTGCATCAGACTCATGATCCCCTCTTGCATGCGTGCGCCACCAGAGGCTGTAAAAACGACAACGGGTAATTTTTCAGTTGTCGCATACTCAAACAAGCGAGTAATTTTCTCGCCAACAACCATACCCATCGATGCCATGATAAAGTTTGAATCCATGATAGCAAGAGCTATTTTTTGACCTTTAATCTTAGCAGTACCAGTCAAGACGGCTTCATCAAGACCTGTTTTAGCTTTAACAGCTGCTAATTTATCCAGATAACCTGGAAAATTAAGCGGGTCAGTTGTCTCAATACCTGTAAACAATTCAGAAAATGTATCTGCATCTGCTGTAAGGTTCAAACGTTCCTGCGCTGAAATTCTAAAGTTATAACAACAAAACGGACAGACTTTCTCTTGCCCTAAATCTTTTCTATAAATCGTATGTTTACAGCTTGGACATTTTGCGAAGAGTTCATCTGGTACTTCTGGTGTAGGATTTTGCTCATTGTGACGCGAACGGTTAGGATTGATGCGAATGTATTTACTTTTTTTCTTAAATAAAGCCATAGTCTTCTATCAATCCTCTTTTTTTAAGTAATTAGGTAAAAATGTTTCACCCAAAAAGGCTGTGTCATAATCACCTGCGATGACATGACGGTCAGAAATCAAATCGAGTTGGAATTCAGCATTGGTCTTAACGCCTTCAACTTCAAGTTCAAAAAGTGCACGTTGCATTTTCATCAAAGCTTCGAAACGGTTTTCACCATGAACGATGATTTTAGCAATCATACTATCATAGAAAGGTGGAATCGTATAACCTTGATACATAGCCGAATCAACCCTTAAGCCAACACCACCAGAGGGCAAATACAAGTCCGTAATTTTACCTGGACTTGGCGCAAAATTGAACTTAGGATTTTCAGCGTTAATCCGACATTCGATGGCATGACCTCTGATTTTGATATCATCTTGCGTGATATCAAGTGCCTCACCTGCTGCAATCTTGATTTGGTTCTTAACGATATCAACATTAGTCACAAATTCAGTAACTGGATGTTCCACCTGAATACGTGTATTCATTTCCATGAAATAGAAATTACCAGTTGATTCGTCCAATAAGAACTCAATCGTCCCAGCGTTTTCATAGCCAACATGTTTAGCCGCAGCAACTGCTGCTGCACCAATTTTTTCACGTAAAGTATGACCAATTGCAATTGATGGCGCTTCTTCAAGCACTTTTTGATTATTACGCTGCAAGGAACAATCACGTTCACCTAAATGGACAACATGACCTTGCTCATCAGCTAAAATTTGAACCTCAATATGGCGTGCAGGATAAATCACACGTTCCATATACATGGCACCATTACCAAAAGCAGCTTGCGCCTCAGCTTGAGCAGAAGAGAAATTCGGAAGTAATTCTTCTTGTGAATTAACTTTACGAATGCCTTTACCACCACCACCAGCCGATGCTTTAAGCATCACCGGATAGCCAATTTTTTGTGCGACTTCCAGAGCTTGCGTGGCATCATAAACTTCACCATCAGAACCTGGAATGACTGGCACATTAGCAGCAATCATTTGCGCGCGGGCATTGATTTTATCGCCCATTGTATCCATAACTTTAGCGGAAGGTCCGATAAATTTGACACCAACTTCTTCACAAAGATTGGCGAATTTTGAGTTTTCACTCAAAAAACCAAAGCCCGGATGAATAGCCTCTGCCTGTAAGGTGACAGCAGCTGAAATAATTTGGTGCATGTTCAGGTATGAATCAGTCGCTTTAGCAGGGCCAATACAAACCGCTTCATCTGCTAACAAAGTATGCAAAGCTTCACGGTCAGCCTCAGAATAAACAGCAACAGTTTGAATGCCTAATTCGCGTGCCGCACGAATAATCCGTACCGCAATTTCACCACGATTGGCGATTAATATTTTTTTAAACATATCATTTCTCTTTTATTAACGCCATGATGGCTTATTTATTTCTTTTTTACTTGTTTGTAACCTTTACTCACCAATCGCGAATGTCAAAGTGCCTTTAGCTGCTAACTTCCCATCAACCGTTGCTTTGGCTTCAACAACTGCGATTGGACCACGACGTTTAATGAATTTCGCATTTAAAATCAACTGATCACCAGGGACCACTTGTTTCTTAAATTTCACGCCATCCATGCCAGCGTAAAAGACCAATTTACCTTTGTTTTCAGGTTTAGATAATTCCAAAACACCAGCAGCTTGTGCCAAAGCTTCCATAATCAGGACACCTGGCATGACTGGATAGTCAGGAAAATGACCGTTAAAAAAAGGTTCATTAATGGTCACATTTTTAAGCGCTGTAATCTCATTTTCATCATGTGAGATGACACGGTCAACGAGTAACATGGGATAACGATGTGGCAACGCTTCTTTAATCTGATTAATATCAATCATTTGATGCGTACCAGTTCCTCTCCGTATTCGACCATGGCCTCAGCTTGGACCAAAATTTCAGTCACGATACCGTCACGCGGTGCAGGAATCTCATTCATAACTTTCATAGCTTCAATAATCAGCAAAGTCTGACCTTTTTTAACCGCATCGCCAACAGCGATAAAGTCTGATTTATCAGGCGCTGGCTTGAGATAAGCCACACCCACTAAGGGACTCGTCACAACATCCCCTTCTGCAATGGCTGCAGGTGCTGCTTCAGGTTCTGAAACTTTAGCTGGTACAGACACTTCAGCACTCAGAGCTGGTGTATTTTCTGTTGTAACAAGTGGCATAGCTGATGATGGTGTTACTGTTCCATTATTTTTAGAAAATGCCAGAGTAAACTCATTTGTTGTGTAAGAAAATTCACGTAATGATGAGCCATCGAATTGGCTGATTAAATCTTTTACTTCGTTTATTTGAATAGACATATGTTTTATTCACCCTCCCATTTTTTAAGGGCAATGACAGCATTATGACCACCAAAACCGAGTGAATTTGAGATGGCATATTTGATATCGTGTTGTTTTCCTTGACCCAATACGACGTTGATGACTGACGTATTTTCATCCAATTCAGTCGTACCAGCGTTCACTGGTGCATATTGATTGAGGATGGCTTGCAGGGTCGCAACGGCTTCGATACCGCCAGCGCCACCAAGGGCGTGACCTGTCAAGGCTTTAGTTGAAGAAACAAGGACATTTTCATCATCGCCGAAGACAGTATGAATGGCAAGTGCTTCACCTTTTTCATTGGCTTGCGTTGATGTGCCATGTGCATTGATGTAGCCAACGTCGCTAGGTTGAATGCCTGCTTCTTCAAGGGCAAGTTGCATGGCTTTAGCCGCACCATAACCGTCAGGAAGTGGTGTCGTCATATGGTGGGCATCATTTGTTGAGCCGTAACCGACGATTTCAGCCAAGATGTTAGCACCACGCGATTGTGCGTGTTCTAAGCTCTCAAGTACCAAAATACCAGAACCTTCACCCAAAACAAAGCCAGAACGGTCTTTGTCAAAAGGAATTGAGGCACGTTTCGGGTCAGTTTCAGTTGTCAAGGCAGTCAAGTTTGCAAAACCAGCCACACCGAATTCACAAATCGCCGCTTCAGTACCACCAGCTAACATCACATCAGCATAACCATGTTTGATTTCACGGAAGGCTGATCCTATGGCATTTGTACCTGCCGCACAGGCAGTCACTTCAGCACGGCTCACACCGTTTGCTTTAACACGCAAGGCCACATTACCTGTCGCCATATTAGCGATTGAAAGCGGCACGAAAAGCGGTGCCACACGTTTAGGACCACGTGTCGCAAGGCGTCCACCCTGTTCTTGAATCACCGGTAAACCACCGATACCAGAACCGATGATTGCACCAAAGCGATCATGGTTGAAATCTGTATCTTCTGGATTAATACCAGCCATACTCAAAGCTTCAAGCGCTGTATAAACAGCATAGAGACTAAAAGTATCCATGCGTTTTTTATCTTTGTGCACGAAATATTTATCAAAAGGAAAATCTTTAACCTCACCAGCAACGCTAATCCCAGTCGCTGTCGCATCAAATTTTTTGATGGTATCAATTCCGCTGTTGCCAGCTTCAAGATTTGTCCAAAATTCTTCAGGGGTGTTACCAATCGGCGATGTAATGCCATAACCTGTAATAACGACACGATTTGTCATGTGACTTACTCCTCATTTATATATAGATAAGCGCTCAGAATGCTGGTATTAAATTAACGCATTTCAAAGCCCATTTTATTCTTAAATTTATTGCATGACCATGCCACCGTCAATGGCAATGGTTTGACCTGTGATGTATTCTTGAGTTGCAACAAACAAAGCAGCCGTTGCGATTTCCTCTACGCTACCAAAACGTTTCATCGGAATTTGTGCTTTCATGGCGTCTTTCACTTTATCGGATAAGACAGCGGTCATATCACTTTCGATAAAACCTGGCGCAATGGCATTGACTCGAATGTTACGACTTGCGACTTCGCGTGCAACAGATTTAGTCAGACCGATTAACCCAGCTTTAGATGCTGCGTAGTTAGCTTGTCCTACATTACCCATTAAACCAACAACAGAGGTCATGTTGATAATCGCACCTTGGCGTGCTTTTGTCATTGGTTTCAAGACAGCTTGTGTCATGTTAAAAGCACCCGTCAGGTTAATCTTAAGCACACGCTCAAAATCATCCATTGTCATTTTCAACATCAGTTTATCTGCTGTGATACCCGCATTATTAATCAAAACATCAACACTACCAAGCGCTTCAGTCGCTTCTTGAATCATGCGCTTAGCATCTTCAGCATCACTGACATCACCAGAAATACCTATGACTTGCACATCGTACTGGTCAAATTCGCCAATCAGTTCTGAAGTAATATCAGAACGACCATTAAGCACAAGATTTGCACCATTTGCAGCAAAGTGATGGGCGATAGCAAGACCAATCCCACGTGTTGAGCCTGTGATAAAGACATTTTTATTTGTAATTTCCATTATTTATTTCTCCAAAATTGTCTGTATACTCATTTAAGTAAAGAAAGTGTGCAACGTTTTTGAGATGTTTTTTTGTCAATTCGGTCAACGACTAGCGGTAAAACCACTAGGCCACGTTATCCATAGCTTTTCCGTAAGTCGCTGACGCGACAACTTCAATACCAGAGGCGACAAGTCTAAGTGATAGAACCACCAAAGCATGTAGTACATGGCTACTTATCTAAGCGTTAAAGCGCAAAGATAGTTGAAAGCAATGCTTTCAATTGACCAATAGAGGCAACATTAGTTGCCATAAGCCAAACGAAGAAGTGACGGAAAATAGCCAAAAACGTTCGCTTTATTTACTTAATTGCGTGTAACGTCGTCACATCTTCGACATGTGTGATACTAACCGTTTTATCAATTTTCTTCACAAAACCTGATAAAATTTTACCTGGTCCGATTTCGATAAACTCTGTCACGCCCATGCTAATCATCATTTCGACAGAGTCGTAAAACTTAACAGGTTCCATGACTTGACGCGTTAACAGAGCCTTGATGTCATCAAATGCCATTACTTGTGCAGTTGTGTTAGAAATCAATGGTTTTTCAAAAGGTTTGAATGCCACTGTTTCGAGTTCAACTGCTAATTTTTCAGATGCTGGTTTAAGCAAGGCTGTATGGAAAGGGCCTGAAACCTTCAAAGGAATCATCCGTTTCACACCTGCTGCTGTTAAAAGTTCAACAGCAGCATCAACAGCAGCTACTTCTCCACCGATGACAATTTGTCCTGGGGTGTTATAGTTAGCAGGGCTCACAATTCCCTTGACCTTAAATGAGGCTTGTTGGCAAGCCGTCTCAATCACGTCAGCCGCTGTATTCATGACTGCAACCATTTTACCCGAACCGGTCGGTGCTGCTTCGGCCATGTACTGACCGCGTTTGGCGATAAGTTTCACGGCATCGGCAAATGGTAAGCTGCCACTTGCGACAAGTGCTGAATACTCGCCTAATGAAAGGCCTGCGACCACATCATAAGTGATATGGTGGGCATCAAGCAAACGTAAAATGGCAACAGATGTCGTCAAAATCGCTGGCTGTGTATATTTTGTTTCACCTAATTTATCAGCATCATGATCAATCAGCTCACGTAAATCGTAGCCAAGAATATCAGATGCTTCATCATAAGTTGCTTTGACAATGTCGAAATTGTCATATAAATCGCGTGCCATACCTAATTTTTGGGCACCTTGACCCGCAAATAAAAGACCCGTTTTTGTCATGCTATACTCCAATAATTACTGTGTTTTGCTAACTGTTGATGTCATAATCATGACTATCATCAACAGTCGGTCTATATTATATTTTTAATCCAACCATTTCGCAGAGGCTCTAATTTCTGCTTGGAAACCATGGTACAAGTCTAAGATAATCTCTTCAACAGTTTCTTCTTTACGAACAAGACCGGCGATTTGGCCTGCCATGACCGAACCATTGTCAACGTCACCGTGAATGACTGAGGCTGGTAATTTACCAGCGCCCATTTCCTCAAAGATACTTAAATCAGGATCAACTTGTTTGAAGGCAGCCATTTCTGCAGCATCAAAGTCTTTTGTCAATTGATTTTTAATGGCGCGAACGGCATGACCAAAATGACTAGCCGAAATGACCGTCGAAATATCTTTTGCTTTCAAAACTTTGTCTTTATAGTTTTGATGTGCATTTGATTCTTTGGCTACGATAAAACGTGTACCGACTTGGACTGCCTCAGCACCCAACATAAAACCGGCTGCCATACCTTTTCCGTCAGCGATACCACCTGCTGCAATAACAGGTAAATCAACAGCATCAGAGACCTGACGAACAAGCGTCATCGTCGTTAATTGACCGATATGACCGCCTGCTTCCATGCCTTCAGCAACAATAGCATCTACGCCAATTCGTGCCATTGACTTAGCTTGAGCAACACTTGCGACAACTGGAATGACAATCATACCTGCTGCTTTGAAGCGCTCCATATATTTTTTAGGAGAGCCTGCGCCAGTCGTTACGACTTTGACCCCTTCTTCAATGACAAGATCAACGATTTCTTCAACAAAAGGTGAGTGCAGCATGATGTTCACAGCAAAAGGTTTGTCCGTAATTTCTCGGATACGTTGGATATGGCCTTTAATCACGTCTTTAGGTGCATTACCACCACCGATGATGCCAAAGCCCCCTGCTTTTGAAACAGCACCAGCTAAGTCACCATCAGCAATCCAGGCCATACCACCTTGGAAGATTGGATATTCAATGTTCAATAGTTCAGTAATTTTAGTTTTCATCTTTTATTTATTTTTTGTTTTTTTAAAATAGTTTGATAATCAAACTATAGGGATAAAAATTTTGAGAACGTGTGACACGCTCTCAGAATTTTTATGGATTATTCAGCAATTTTAGCATCTACGAATTTGACCAAGTCACCAACAGTGTTAAGGCCATCTTCAGTTTCGATTGCGATATCGTATTCATCTTCAATTTCGTTGATGATTTGGAAGATGTCAAGTGAATCAGCATCAAGTGATTCAAATGATGTTTCAAGCGTGATTTCGCTTGCGTCTTTACCGAGTTCTTCAACGATAATTTCTTGAACTTTTTCAAATACTGCCATGATTAAATCTCCGTTTTTCTATATATAGATGTGGGACAAGTCACGCATATAGCGAGAGTTGTCCTTGCAATAAGATTACTTAAATTTTAACAACAAGTGTGCCCCATGTCAAGCCACCACCAAAACCAGTTAAAACAAGTTTTTGTGAACCGTCTAATTTAATGGTACCCGCATCAACCGCTTCAGATAGAAGAATTGGAATACTAGCTGCACTTGTATTACCGTATTCCTGCATATTTTGCAGGAATTTATGGCGCTCAGTTTTGATTTTGCGTGCCATTTTATCTAAAATTCTTGAATTAGCTTGATGTAAAAGTAGATAATCAATATCATCTGGACTTAGTTCAGCTTTTTCGAGACTTTCTAAAATATTTTTTGGCACATCTCGGACAGCAAAATCAAAAATCGCACGACCATCCATTTTCAAAAACAGGTCATCTTCTGACTCAGATTTTGAAAAGGGCGAATTAGCATGTGTCAGATTACTGGTCAAACTCATGCCACGATTGCCGTCAGATTTCAATGACTCTGCTAAAATTAACGGCGTATCTGATGATGCCTGGAGTAAAACACCCCCTGCACCATCACCGAACAAAACACTTGTCGAGCGGTCTGACCAGTCGACGATTTTTGACAAGACTTCAGCACCGATAACGATGCCATTGTGGTAGGCACCACTTGCAATCAATTTATCAGCAACCGATAAGGCATAGACAAAGCCACTACAAGCTGCTGTTAAATCAAAAGCAAAAGCTTTACTTGCTCCTATTTTAGCCTGAACAAGGCTAGCAGTACTAGGCATATTACCATCAGGTGAAACCGTTGCGACGATAATAAAGTCAAGATCTTCAGCTGCTAATGATGCTTTTTTAAGCAATTGTTGCGCAACATTACTGGCTAAATCGGATGTATTTTCATCTCGAACGATATGACGTCTTCTAATCCCTGTTCGGGATGAAATCCATTCATCAGATGTCTCCATGATTTGACTTAAATCATCATTTGTCACGACTTGCTCTGGTGCATAGTGTGCAGTTGCCGTTAATTTGGCAAAAGTCATTTAATTTCCTCCAAAAATGTGTGAAGATTTTCCAGACCTGTTTGTAAAATTTTCACTGAATCATCTGGTAGGTCTGCAACAAAGCGCTTGACCATTTCACGGTGAAACTTACGATGTAAGCGATAGAGCAGACGACCTCGTCTAGACAAGGACACATTAACAACGCGCCTGTCATGCTCACTGCGGTAACGTTTAACGTAGCCTTTCTTCTCCAGTCGATTAAGCGACACGGTCACCGTACCCACCGTCAACATTAAGTCTTTAGCAATATCACTTGGTGTCGTCATTTTAGCTTCACCAATGCTGTCAATCGTATGCATCTCCTTAATAGACACATCTGAAAAACGAGATGTCCGTAAGGTTGCCTCCTCAATAATCAAAACATTGTTAAAAATATGAGTGAGATATTTATTTATTTTTGTATAATCTACCACCAACCATAGTCCCTTTCACGAATATCGTTTTGATTTTCAAGTTGTTTGACTATCAAATTATATCAGGATATGTTTTGACTGTCAAGATAAATTTTTTTAAAATAAATAGTTTGACAATCAAGCAAGTTTTGTTAAAATAAGTTATATGGTTTAGGTTATCTAGTTATCAAAACCATGAAAAAATTAATAATGATTATATCTAAATGATTATATCTATAAGAGGAAGAATAATGAAACTACCAGAACTTAAAATAGGCGACTTGACAGCAAAAATCCCTGTCATCCAAGGTGGTATGGGGATTGGCATTTCCCTAAATAGACTGGCAGGTACTGTTGCTGCTGAGGGTGGGATTGGTATTTTATCAACCGCCCAAATCGGTTTCCAAGAAGAAAATTTTCAACGTGCTTCTGTTAGAACTAACCTGCAAACAATCAAAAAACAATTAGACAAAGCTCGTAGTTTTGCTAAAGGCGGTATTCTCGGTTTCAACGTTATGGTGGCAAGTTTCCGTTATGATGATGTTGTCAGAGCGACAGTCGAAGCTGGTGCTGATGTGATTATCTCTGGTGCTGGTCTACCAATGAACTTACCTGATTTAGTTGGTGATGCTAAGACAAAGATTGCACCAATTGTATCATCTGTTAAAGCTGCCAAACTTATTTTACGAAATTGGGCTAAAAAATATAACCGAACTGCTGACTTCATCGTGATTGAAGGCCCTAAAGCTGGTGGTCACCTCGGTTTTAAAGCGGATCAAATCGATGAAGCTATTCTAGGCATGGACGATGAGGTCGTTAAAATCATCGCACATGTTAAAGAATATGAAGAAAAATTCAATATGAAAATTCCTGTGATTTTCGCTGGTGGGGTTTGGGATCGTTCTGACATCGACCATTATATGGGGCTTGGTTGTTCTGGTGTTCAAATGGCAACTCGTTTCATTGGAACAAAGGAATGTGATGCACCAGATGACTTTAAAGACCGTTTCTTAAAAGCAACCAAAGATGATATTCATTTGACGACATCCCCTGTTGGTTTACCAGGTCGTGCTATTGACAATAAATTTACAGAAACCATTACCAACGGTGTCGCTGCCTATAAGGCGCAAGCAGCGCCTAAAACACCAATTATTCCGATTGCTAAATGTTTGAACTGCTTGCAGCATAAACTCTGTGACCGCAAGACGATTCCATACTGTATCAGTGAAGCTTTACTGAACTCTGTGGAGCACAATACGGATATGGGCTTGATTTTCTCTGGAACCAATGGTTATCGTATTAATGAAATCACGACAGTTAAAGCGATTTTTGATGAGATTACGGTATAAGGACATCTCTAAGAACCCAGTTTTGCCACTTTTGGTTAAATTTTCCTATTGCATCGTTATTGCTTTGCACTAGAGAAATTTAGCTCAAAAGTCATCACAAGCAATTTTTATAGATATCTTTAATTGAAAATCTGACAGGTTTGTTCGCAAACTTGTCTTTTTTTACCCTTTGTCTAAATCTTTAAAATTTGCTAAAATAAGACTGACACTAATCTACAAAATAGAAGAATATATGGAGATGCTCATGACAACTTTACAAGCCACTTTCTACGGTCACACTTATGATAATCCGTTTATGAACGCTTCTGGCGTGCATTGTATGACGACAACAGAGCTCGATGCGCTCGCAGATTCTGCAGCTGGTTCATTTGTGACCAAGTCTGCGACAGCAGAGGCGCGCGAGGGTAACCCTGAGCCACGCTATGTCAATGTTGATCTAGGGAGTATTAATTCTATGGGACTACCAAATCTAGGTTTGGATTACTACCTTGACTATGCGATTAAGCGCCAATCTAGTCACCCAAATCAACCTTTTGTGATGAGTGTCGCTTCTTATCAAGGCTTTGATGAATATGTGGCCAACATGCGTAAAATTCAAGAAAGTGACTATACTGGATTGGTTGAGTTGAATCTATCTTGCCCTAACGTCCCTGGCAAGCCACAGATGGCCTATGATTTTGAAGATACAGACAGACTGTTGACTGAAATCTTTGCCTTCTATACAAAACCTTTTGGGGTGAAATTACCGCCTTATTTTGATATCATGCACTTTGATAAAATCGCCGCTGTCCTCAATCAATTTGACCTCAAATTTGTCAACTGTATCAATTCTATAGGTAACGGTTTGTATATTGATGAAATCACTGACACAGTTGTCATTAAGCCTAAGGGTGGTTTTGGCGGTATCGGTGGTGAATATGTCAAACCTACTGCCCTTGCCAATGTCCGTGCTTTAAAACAACGCTTGAATCCAAGTATCGAAATCATTGGTACTGGAGGGATCTTAACTGGGCGTGATGCCTACGAACATTTGCTTTGTGGGGCTTCTATGCTTCAAGTTGGAACGCAGCTTGAAAAGGAAGGACTTGGGGTCTTTGAGCGTTTAACTGCTGAGTTACTAGAGATTTTAGAATCGAAAGGCTATGCGTCGATTGCTGAGTTTAAGGGTAAACTTGGGACTTTGGATTAAAAATAATGCATACAAAAAAATAAGTTCCTCCCATCTATTAGCCTTTTGCTAATCAGATGGGAGGAACTTATTTTTTGTCCGAGCTTTAAATTTCAGAGCTATTTTCTGCTATAGATTAAATATGAATCGGCACACCATCAGCAAGTTCACTGGTATCCATGATTGCTTCACCAAGTGTTGGGTGAGGATGGACTGTCATTGAGATGTCTTCTGTTGTTAGACCATTTTCAATGGCAAGGGCGAATTCACTGATCAAGTCACTAGCACCAGGACCAGCGATTTGAGCGCCGATAACAATATGCGTTGCTTTATCACTCAAAATTCGGATAAAGCCTTTCGTCGCATTCATGGTAATGGCACGACCATTGGCTGCAAATGGGAATTTACTGACCATGAAATCCAAGTTTTTCTCCTTAGCTGTGTCAATGGTTTCACCCATTGTCGCAAGTTCTGGATCACAATAAGCAACTGCAGGAATTGAAATCGCACAGTTTCTCATGTCTTCGCCAGCAACGTTTGCCGCAGCGACTTTAGCTTCATAGCTAGCTTTGTGCGCAAGCATTGGACCTTCAACAATATCACCGATGGCATAAATGTGCGGTACGCTTGTTTGTTGACGGTCATTGACAATGATTTGTCCACGATCTGTCAATTTTACATCAGTTGTATTCAGACCAAGTTCATCTGTATTGGGTTTTCTGCCAACTGAAACGAGACAGTAGTCTGCTTCAATTTCAACTTCTTTACCGTCAACTTCGTAAGTGACTTTCACAGAGCTGTCATCTTGAACCGCTGCTTTAGCTTTAGCATTGGTAATGATTTCTACGCCTTTTTCTTTAAAGTCGTCAACAACAAAGCTATACATTTCTTTGTCAAAACCATTTAAGATATGCGGCAGACCTTCTAAAATCGTTACTTTTGAGCCAAGATTTGCATAAGCACCTGCTAACTCGCTACCAATAACACCGCCACCGATGACAACAAGATGTTTGGGTACTACAGGCAAGCTAAGTGCTCCTGTCGAATTCACAACGCGTCCTTTAAAAGCAAAGCCTGGAATTTCAATTGGACGGCTACCTGTTGCAATGATACATTTTTCAAATTCCAAAAGATGGCTTTCATCTTCAGAAATGACATTCACGACTTGATTGTCATTGAAACGTGCTTCACCGCGAACAATATCAATTTTATGTTTTTTCAAAAGCATGGCAACACCACCTGTTAAGGTATTGACAACTTTTTCGTTTTTCCATTTTTGTGTTGCTGCCCAGTCCAAAGTTGCGCCTTTAGACTGCACACCCATGATGCTATCCATTTGATGGTTTTGACTATAATAAGCATGACCTGCATTGATCAACGCTTTAGATGGAATACATCCGATATTGAGACAGACACCACCGATAGCATCACGTTCAATAATCGTTACTTTTTGACCCAATTCAGCAGCACGGATGGCTGCGACATAACCGCCAGGTCCACTTCCGATAACGATTGTTTCAACACTTTTCGCTTGACTTCCTACAACCATTACATTAAACCTCCATCAGCATATATGCTGGATCATTAAGCATTTTTTTCAAATCATTCATGGCGCTTTGTGCCAACATCCCATCGATGAGACGGTGGTCGAATGATAATGATAATTTCATCATGTTGCCTACGACGATTTCACCTGCTTCATTAACGATTGGCTCTTTGGCAATGGTGCCCAAACCTAGTATTGCCGCTTCATTGACGTTGATAACAGGGGTAAACCAGTTACCTCTTGCGCTACCAATGTTTGAAATGGTGATTGTTGAACCTGAAGCTACATCCGGTGTTAATTTACCATCACGCGCACGGACTGCTAAATCTGCGATTTCTTTAGCAATCGCAAGGATTGATTTTTGATCTGCATGTTTAACAACTGGTACAAATAAACCGTTTGGTGTATCAACTGCAATTCCAACATGGATGGCTTCTGGGTAAACGATTTCTGATTTTGCCATATCTACATGCGCATTCAAATCAGGGAAACGTTTCACTAATGCTGCCAAGGCTTTGGCAACATATGCCATGTATGTCAATTTCACATCTTGTTGCAAAGCTATATCTTTAAATGTCGCACGGTGTGCCATCAATTTAGAGACTTCAACTTGCTCAAACAAAGTCACATGTGGGACATTTTGTTTTTGACTTGTCATGTTACGCGCAATCGCTTTTCTGATTGGTGTCATTGGAACCCGACCTGCTTTTTCAGCTGGTGTGTTGGCTGGGGCTGTCGAAGTAGAGGCAACCGCTGCTGGCTCAGCAACTGGTGCTACTTCAACTTCTACAGGTGTTGGTACCACACCTGTGCCGTTCAAGGCATTCTTCACATCGTCTAAAGTCAAGTTACCGTGACGACCTGTTGCCGTGACGGTTGTCAAATCAATGTTATTTTGACGTGCAAAACGACGAACTGTTGGCATAGCACGGACTTTACCAGCAATGACTGGTGCTGTCTTACCTTCAACTAGCGCTGTTGCCTCTTGAGCAACAGCTTCGTTGATTGCCGCAATTGGTGCAGGTGTAGCTGGCGCTGCTTCTGCTATGGGTTCACTTGCTGCTGGTGCAGGTATTGCATCACCTGCACTAGAGCCCGAGCCATCACCATCAAATTCGATCAGCGGTGCGCCAACTTCAACGACTGTTCCCGCTTCAACGAATAATTTTGTAATTTTACCGCTGTAAGGTGATAAAATTTCTTGTAGCAATTTATCATTTTGAATTTCTGCTATGGCATCATCTACTTGAATCGTATCACCAACTTTTACTAACCAGCTAGCAATCTCTCCTTCGTGCATGCCCTCACCAACGTCTGGCATCCGAAAAATTTCTGTCATTTTACTACTCCCTCTAGTTTAGTTTATAAACCGCAACGCCTGTCAACGTCTAAGCGATAAATCGCCAAGGCACGTTGTCAATAGCTTTTCCATAAGCCACTGAAGTGGCAACTACAATGCTATAGTGAAAAAGATTAATCACAGAACTGGCATAAACTCCGAACTGTGTGATTGCCTATTTCATACGGCGTTAAGCGCAGTTTAATCCTTTTTATTTATTCAAAAGATAAAACATTTTTAACTGAGTTAATCACGTCATCAACTTGTGGCAACCAGTCATTTTCAGCTGCACCGAATGGGTAAACACTATCTGGTGCAGAAACACGACCAATTGGCGCTTCCAAGCTCATGATGAAACGCTCAGAAATTTCTGCCATGACAGCACTGCCAATCCCTGCTTGACGTTGTGCTTCTTGAGCCACAACAACACGACCAGTTTTTTCAACTGATTTACCGATTGTTTCAATGTCCAATGGGCTCACTGTTCGTAAGTCGATAACTTCAGCATTAATTCCTTCTTTTTCAAGCATTTCTGCTGCCTTCAAACAAACCGGTACCAAACCACCATAGGTAATAATGGAGATGTCTTCACCTGCTTTAGCAACTGCTGCTTTATCTAAAGGTGTTGTGTAGTAGCCCTCTGGCACTTCACCTTTGATTGAACGATATAGTTTGAGGTTTTCTAGGTAAACGACTGGGTCATTGGATTCAATCGCTGATAGTAAGAGACCTTTAGCATCTGCTGGGTTACTTGGCATCACAACACGCAAACCTGGTGTTTGAGCCATCAAACCTTCCAAGTTATCCGCGTGCATTTCTGGTGTATGTGTGCCACCACCGTAAGGTGCACGAACAACAATTGGAAATTCACGAGTGCCGTGGAAACGGAAACGATTCCGTGCCATTTGACCTGAAAGTGAGTCCATCACTTCAAAGATGAAACCAAAAAATTGGATTTCCATAATTGGGCGGAAGTTTTGTGTTGTCAAACCGATTGCTAAACCACCGATAGCACTTTCTGCTAAGGGTGTATCAAAGACACGTTCGTCTCCATATTTTTGGTTTAAACCTTCTGTCGCTCGGAAAACACCACCATTTTTACCGACATCTTCGCCGAAAATGAGGACATTTTCGTCTTTTTCAAGTGCCAAGTCTAACGCTTCTGTTATCGCTGCGATATATGTTTTGACTGCCATTTATTTGCCCGCCTCTCTAAATTTTTCGATTTGTTCTGCTTGTACAAAACCTGGTTGCTCAAAAGTCGTTTCAATAAATTCCGACACTTTTTGTTTTTGAACGTTATCAGCTTTTTTCACAGCGTCGTCGATTTCTGCATTCACTTCCTCTTTGTACTCTGATTCAATCGCTTCGCTCCAGAGATTTTTGTTTTCTAGGAAGATACGCATGCGGATGAGCGGCTCAAGTTTTTGCCATTCTTCAATAGATTCTTTTGTTCGGTAACGTAATGGATCGTCACCACTCATTGAATGTGGTTCAAGGCGGTCTGTCAAGGTCTCAATAAGAACGGGACCATTTCCAGCTACTGTCCATTCACGCGCTTTTTTAGCCGCGAGGTAACAAGCGATGGCATCCATCCCGTCAACGACGATACTTGGAATACCTGCACCCCAACCTTTAGAGGCTAAGTGTGTTGCTGCTGTTTGAACTTTACGTGGTGTTGAAATGGCATAGCCATTATTTTGGATGATGAAGACAGCATTTGCTTTAAAAGCACCAGCAATATTCATCCCTTCATAGGTATCGCCTTGTGATGACCCACCATCACCTGTATACGTATAAGCACAAGCATCCAGTTGACGTTTTTTCATGCCAAGACCAATACCAGCTGCTTCGACAAATTGTGCGCCGATAATGATTTGTGGGAACCAAGTGTTGATGCCTTCCATCAAGTTACCTTCGTGATGTCCACGACTCCAGAGAAAGGCTTTGTAGATTGGGAAACCCTTGTGGATCATTTGGGGAATATCACGGTAACCTGGCATCAAGTAATCTGCATCGTTAAAGGCGAAACTTGTCGCTGTTTGACTGGCTTCTTGTCCACGTGTAGGTGCTACAAAACCAAGTCGACCTTGTTTGGCTAACTTGACACTACGTTCATTGAGGACCAATTGTTTGATCATGCGTTTCATAAGTTCAACCAATTTGTCATCTGATAATTCAGCTGCTTCAAATCCAGCTTCGTCGATGATGTTTCCATCTTTATCCAAGACGCTTAATGCTTTAAAGCTATCATCTTGTACTTGCAATTGTTGTTCGAAATTTAAAATTTCTAATGCTTGGCTCGTCATTCTTTGCCTCCTCTAATATATACCCAAATACCTAAAAAATGAAAACACTTTTGGCTGAATTTCGCCATTTTGTCGTTAATAAGTCTTACTGTACCCCAGTATGCTTTCAACTTATTGCCTAAAACTGACAAAAATCAGCTCAAAAGTTGTGTTTCCTTTTTTAGGTACCTGAGTATCGTACTTGCGTGTTGTAGCTATCAGTCGTTGATGAGTGACAGCACTTCGTCATTTGAAATCGTACCGAAATATTTTTTATCTTGATTTTGAACCAAAATATCCCGAATGGTTGCTTCTTCAAATGGCACACCGATGAGTTGTGGGACCAATCTCTCGATATCTTCCACACCCAAGAAATCACCACCAAAGTGGATGTCTTGAATGACTCCTTGGACAATGTCTGCTTTAATATCTAAGATACCACCTGCAAATTTTTCATGTGCATGGTAGTTAAAGGCAGGACTTTCACCGTAGTTCCATTCCCAAGTTGAGAATTTTTCTTTTTCTAGCGTTTTGATTTCGTTTAATTGTGTTTCAGTTAATTGAATCGGTTGGTCTTGACCATTGCGACTCAATTCATCAGTCAATGCTGCTTGAAAATCTTCTAATGTTAAGTCTAGCGCGTATTGTTTGATACTGCCGACACGACTTCTGACACTTTTAACAGCTTTCGAAATGAATTTTTCATCGCTCACGTTCAAGACACGCACCATGGTTTCAACATCCACATCAAACATGAGTGTGCCATGATGCATTAAGTAGCCGTCTTGATAACGTTGCGCGTTACCACTGATTTTTTTACCGTCTAAGATTAAGTCGTTACGACCGGTAATTTCTACTGGAATGCCTAATTTATGAAGGGCATCCACAACAGGCTGGACGAAAACTTTCCAGTCCACATCTTCAGGTCTTGCAACCGGAATGATAAAGGTGAAATTTAAATTTCCCAAATCATGGTAAACAGCACCTCCACCTGTAACACGGCGGATAACTTCAATGTCTTTTTCTTTGACAACGGCTTCGTTGACTTCTTCATAGGTATTTTGATGTTTACCGACGATGACCGCATTGTTATTTTGCCATAAAGTAAAAACAGGTGCCTCCGGTTTTAAATGAGTCAGTAACCATTCATCCATCGCGATGTTGAATGGTGCAGTCCTGTTTTTATTTACAAAATATCGCATTAACTAATCCCCCTATTTATTTTGACTTCAAATACATTTGCAGAGCATCTGTCATCTTCTCAAATATGAGTTAATAACTTCGCTCTATCGGAGCTTTTCAGCATGATACCAAACGATAACTTGAAATCGCTTTCCATGTTCTATTATTCAATGTTTTCATTAATTTTTCAACTAATTTGACTGGAAATTAATCAACCTTTTTGTTTATAATGAATATACGACTAAATATAAGGTGGAAATCGAATTGAATTTTAAGACAAGTGATGGTGTAACACTAGAGTTTTCAAGCGTTGGCGAGGGGACACCGATTATTTTTATCGCAGGCTATTCTGGGCATGAATACAGTTGGTCTGCACAAACGGATTTTTTGAGTCAGAGTGGTTTTACGTGTCTTCATCTTGATAAACGTGGTCACGGCAAAAATGCCGATGCTATTTCTGGGCTACGCATGAGTCGTTTGGCAAAAGATATTAAAGAAATGGTTAACTTACTAGGCCTTAAAAGCTACCATATCATCAGCCACTCGATGGGATGTGGGGTTGCTTTTGAGTACATCAGTTTATTTGGTGAGCATGATGTCAAAAGCGTTACTTTTATAGATAGTAGCCCGAAACCGATTAATACATCTGAATGGCAGCTTGGTATGTACGGCTTGACTTGGCAGACCATCACTGAGGCCAATACGACTTTGGCGAGTCTCTCATTGATTAAAAAGAAAATCAACACAGATTTATTGCGCAAGATGATGCGGGGCAATCAAGTTTTTAAATTTGAGCAAACCGAGCCTTTATTGCTTGACCTACTAACCAAGGATTACCGAGATGTGCTCAAGCAAACCACACGACCTATTTTATTTGTTTCAGGTGAGCTATCGCCACTTTTCCCAACGCAATTAACGACCTATTATGTCGAGACCGCCCAACACGCGCAAAGCTTTCTAGTTAAAGGCGCAGGCCACTTACCTTATGCTGAAAGCCCAGATGAAACGAACCACGTCCTCTTGACCTTCTTGCAGGAAAATGGTTGCTGATGATTTTTAAAGCTTGTCAACAATTACAAAACAGACATGGAAAACAAATTAACCAAAGACTCAAAAGAAAACTAGACGCTAACATTTTTATATTAGAATAATACCTAGTGCTTAATTATTCCATTGGATATCCGCATACGCAACTTGTACACTATGTTTCGTTCCAGGTTGATTATATCTTAATATTTTATTAGACCCTCCAGCCAATAATCCCACAACACATAAGCCTCTCTTTACTGATTACTGAAAAATTAGCTAACAGTATGAATGTGACAACAAATATTGTTTCATAGTCCCCCCAAAAAGAAAACGTTTATATACACGATAAAGACAAAACACATTTTTTTATAACGCATGTATATATGACATACTAATATCAAGCTAGAAAAGTTTCAAATTAAAAAGATGAGATAATGAGGATGCTAAAGTGACTTTTACTTTTACAGCAGCAATGCCAGTTGAGCAATTAAAAAACTATCATGATGTTTTATTCAAAAAAATTAATATTGACTCACCCAGAAATCGAATTAACATCTAGGTCAAATTAAATACAATTAAAATAGATACCCTAGAATTTCAATCTTTCAATCCAGATTATTGAGAACTATGTTGGAAAATTAAAGCACTTGGCGAAGCTACTCGGATCATTTTATACAAAAAGTCATCTCATAATTTAAATTGAGATGATTTTTTGTATATTCACCGAGCCAATAAAATATAAGAATAACTTACAAATTAACCCCAACATTTTCAAGTAACTCAGCAATACCAGCGGGTTTTGTTCCACCAGCCATTGCCATATCTGGTTTACCGCCACCGCGGCCATCAATAAATGGTGCAAGTGCTTTAACCACATTGCCTGCTTTAATATCGCTTGCTTGGCTTGCAACTAAAAGATTAGCTTTCTCACCAATTTGAGCCGCAAGCACCAAAACATCTGAACTATTTTTTTGTTTCCAAATATCTGCTAGATTACGCAAAGCGCCTGCGTCTGTTGCTGTGACTTTAGCTGCGATAAAACTTGTGCCGTTAACCGTTTGAACATTTTGGAAGACTTCATCAGACTGTGCTGATGCCATTTTAGCTGAAAGACTCTCAACTTCTTTTTGAGCTAACTTGAGTTCAGCTTGCAAGTTTTCAACTTTAGCAACGACTTGACTTACCTGTGGCGATTTCACCAAAACTTGCACATCTTTCAGGATTGCTTCTTGTGCTTTGAAAGCTTCAAAGGCTTGTTGACCAGTGACAGCAATAATACGACGTGTCCCTGACCCAATACCTTCTTCTTTGACAATCTTGAATAGGCCAATCTCACTCGTGTTAGCAACGTGTGTACCGCCACAAAGCTCAACTGAATAGTCACCAATCGTTACCACACGGACAACCTTACCATATTTTTCGCCAAAGAGCGCCATAGCACCCATTTCTTTAGCCGTTGCAACATCCGTCTCAACGGTCAAGACATCAATGGCATTCCAGATTTCTTCATTCACTTGACGTTCAATTTCTGCCAATTCATCAGCTGTCACTGCTGCGAAATGCGTAAAGTCAAATCGCAAAAAGTCGACTTCATTAAGCGAACCAGCCTGTGTCGCATGCTCTCCCAAGATATTGTGCAAGGCAGCATGGAGTAAGTGAGTAGCTGTATGATTTTTAATCACACCGTTGCGGCGTTTTTGGTCGATAGCAAGTTTGTAAACTTCCCCTTCAAAGAGCTCAGTCAAAATTTCAACCGTATGCAAAGGCTGACCGTTAGGCGCTTTCTGCACATCCGTCACGTTTGCGACCACATCACCTGCGGCATCCATAATTACACCGTGGTCAGCAACTTGACCACCCATTTCAGCGTAAAACGGTGTTTCGGCAAAGACCACTTGAGCTGTATCTTTAGCCGTTTTCACACGCTTATCACCTTGAACAATGGCAGTCAGTCTTGACGAAAGTTTTTTTTCTGTATAAGAGAAAATTGATGCATCCTCTAGAGCAGTTAGAACTTCTGACTGTTTATTCATCGAGCCACCTTTAACGACTGCGGCACGCGCACGGTCTTGTTGGGCTTTCATAGCTGCTTCGAAACCAGCATGATCAATTGTAAAACCAGCATCTTCTGCCAATTCCTCAGTCAATTCAACTGGGAAACCATAAGTATCGTAAAGTTTGAAAATATCAGCACCGTCAAGTGTTGTTTTGTTTGCCACCTTAAGTTTGCTGATGACTTCGTCAAAGAGTTTGCTACCCGCATCAATCGTCCGCGCAAATGTTTCTTCTTCACGTTTGACAATTTTTTCGATGAATTCGCGTTTTTCCAAAACTTCTGGATAGTAAGATTGCATGATTTCACCAACGATTTTAACGAGTTGATACAAGAAAGTATCCGCAATGCCGAGTTTGCGACCATGCATGACAGCACGACGCAGGAGACGACGCAAGACATAACCACGTCCTTCATTACCTGGTAATGCGCCATCACCGATTGCAAATGAAAGCGAGCGAATATGGTCAGCGATGACTTTAAAGCTCATATTGTTTCCGTAAGGGTCATAAGTTTTACCAGACAACTGCTCGATTTGACGGATAATCGGCATGAACAAATCTGTTTCAAAGTTAGTATGCGCCCCCTGGATGACAGCAACCATACGCTCAAGTCCCATACCCGTATCAATATTTTTATGTGGTAATTCTTTGTATTCGCTACGTGGCACACTTGGGTCTGCGTTAAATTGGCTCAGAACAATATTCCATATTTCAATATAGCGATCATTTTCGATGTCTTCAGCCAGTAATTTAATCCCGATATTTTCAGGGTCAAAGTTTTCACCACGGTCGAAGAAAATCTCAGTATCCGGACCGCTTGGGCCAGCACCAATTTCCCAGAAGTTATCTTCAATTGGAATCAAGTGGTCAGGGGATACGCCAACTTCAATCCAACGGTTATAAGAATCTTGGTCTGCTGGATAATAAGTCATGTAAAGTTTATCGACTGGGAAATCGTACCACTCAGGACTCGTCAATAATTCAAAGCCCCATTCAATCGCCTCTTTACGGAAATAGTCACCGATTGAGAAATTGCCTAACATTTCAAACATAGTGTGGTGACGCGCAGTCTTACCAACATTTTCAATATCGTTGGTACGAATGGCTTTTTGCGCATTGGTAATACGCGGATTTTCAGGAATGACTGAACCATCGAAATATTTTTTAAGTGTCGCAACACCTGAGTTAATCCAAAGCAAAGTTGGATCATTAACAGGTACTAAGCTAACAGACGGTTCAATTGTATGTCCTTTAGACTTAAAGAAATCAAGGAACATTTGACGTACTTCTTGTGAGGTCATTTTTTTCATGTGAGGTTATATTTTCTTTCTATTTTTAATTGTTGGAAGATGCCGATGAGGCTACAGCTTGCTGTGCTTTAACATAATCAATAGCGATAACTAAGGAAATAACAGCATCCGCATACTGATCATCATAGACATCAATATGATAAGTTGAATTAATTTTAAACCACTCTTGCGAAATGTGTGCCACTGGCACACCGTTATGTTGCAGTTCAAAATCCATATCCCAGAAATTTCCTTGAATTTCCAAACCAAAATGTTCAATTCGATAACGGGGTTTAAAAATCGTAAACTCTTTCCTAATCTGGAAACGAGAGCCATCTGCTAAGGTCACATCAAATTTTGGCAAAATTTGAAACATCACTTTTTTGATGTGAGATACTAGCGTCCCATCAGGTTTTGTAATTGTAAACTGTTTTGGAATTTTCATAAAGCTCCCTTGGACATGATAAGCTAAGTTACCTGCATTATCCTTAATCTTAAATTTACCACCAAGCGACCAAAATTTTTGTTTGATTTGATACTGAGACATTCGACACCTCCCAAATATTGTGATTTTTTTAACAATAAATCAAGAAAATACTCCACCGTAAGCAAGGGGCGCTTAAACGCGGTACCACCCTCATTCACGATAAAGTATCGTCTCAAGTTGTTTGATAGAGCAGGAGTCTCTGCTGTCCTCTATCCTGCGGACAAAAGGATAATAAGCACTTACCAAGTATGACAGCTCTCACCACCGCTGTCTCTCTGTATCACTTGATTATTTTATTTTGATTTAGAAGATGATGAGCTACTAGTTACAGCAGCCTCATAAGATGAAAAGATATTTGAAAACTCAGTTGGTTTTACCTTAACGTTATAGTCTTTCAAATAACTAGCAATGATACCATTAACAAATGTTGCATCGTTTTGCTTATTTGTTGTGATGATTTGTTTGAGTTCTTTCTTATATTTTTTCCAGTCAGTCCCTTTATCAGCGTTTTTAATCATTTTAACAACATAAAAAGACTTTGTACCTGTTTGGGCATTCGTAACAGAGATTGGTTCTGCAGATACTTCGCCATCTTTTAACTTGAATGCTGCAGTTTTAACTTCTTCTGGAATTTGCGCATTAGATGAATCAAATTTCATCTCAGCTTTCTTCTCTTTCGCAGACTTATCAAATGCACCTGCATCATTTTTAGCATCTTCAACTAATTTTTTAGCAGCATCTTCTGTCGTTTCTGGTAAAATGTAAGTTTCAACGGTTGGATGATACGTTTCAAATGCTGCCTTGTATTCAGCATCTGTGAACTTAATTTTGCTTGTGACGACTTCTTTTAACAAAAGTTGTGAGCGGATAGAATCTTTATAAGACGCTTCCGTATAACCAGCTTGTTGTAAAGCACTTGCAAAATTTGAACCAAGTGATGTTTTTTGAGTATCAAACTCTTTGTTCACATCTTTTTCAGAGACTTTCTTACCAAATTCTTTTTCAAAAATTTTGTTAAATGTCATGTTTTGCAACAAAGTTGCTGTGCCAGTCGATGGATATTGTTTTGCCTCTTTATAAAGGTCAGACACACGAATCGTGTCACCTTTCATCGTTACGATATCAGAATTTGCACCATCTTGACCACAAGCTGCAAGTGTCACAGCAGCAACTCCTGTTACAGCGATCAAACCAATTTTCTTTAAATTCAAAATAATTTTACCTTTCATATCCTGGTGATACTGTTTCATTTTGTTAAGGATCAAACCTTAACAACCTCCATCATTATACCACAATTTCTGATAGAAACCTTAAATTAAACTAAATTGATCTTTTCAGCATGCTTTCGAATCATCAATAGGCCATCACCTAATGGCACAAGAGTAGCTGTCAAATCTGGATGTGTCAAGGTCGCATCAAATAGCCGATGCAACCCACGATAGATCCCGCGCTGATTACGCTTGACCTCTTCAATAGGCTTTGCCACATCACCACCTTGAAAAACATCATCAATCACGACAATACCACCGACAGACAAGCGGTTCAAAATCTCAGGTAAGAAAACAATATATTTCGACTTAGCCGAGTCCATAAAAGCAAAATCATAACCACCTGGCAAATTCGTCAACACATCAATCGCATCGCCCTCAATTACCTCAATTTGCTGAGCCAAATCATATTTAGCTAAGTTTTCTCGTGCCAGAGTTGCCATCTCAGGATTGCGCTCAATGGTCGTAATAGAAGCATCAGGTGATGCTTGCGCCATTAACAGTGCAGAAAATCCAATCGCTGTCCCAATTTCTAGGATTTTTTTCGGTTGCAGCGTCTGTAACAAAAATTGAAAGTAAACCACCGTTTCATGCGGAATAACAGGAATATTTTCAGCGTGCGCAAAAGCCTCAACATCTGCTAAAAAGCCTGTCAAAGCTTTTTGCTCCCCTCGCATCAAGGCAACAATTTCAGGCTTGACGATAGGTCTGCGCATATTATGATTGGAATATTCGTTGTAACTCTTAACCATGTTTCGCCACCAATACTTCTAATTCTGTCAACCGTTTTTCAAAAACTGCAAAGGCAGCATTAAGATAATCAGATGACGTCATATCAACACCTGCTTTTGCGATGACATCTAGCGGATAGTCTGATGAACCCGCACGCAAGTAATTTAAATAGTCTGTCTTATCTTGCTCAGTACCATTCACGATTTTATCTGCTAAAGCAGACGCAGCTGCAAAGCCTGTCGCATATTGGAAAACATAGTAATTATAATAGAAATGCGGAATTCTTGCCCACTCATACTGAATTTCTGGATTGTTACTTGCTGCTAAACCATAATATTTTTCGTTCAATTCAGCATACAGTTGATTCAAGAACTCGCTGGTTAAGACAGTTCCCGCAGCATCCGCCTCATGAATGGCATGCTCGAACTCAGCGAACTGCGTTTGTCTAAAGACAGTGCCTCTAAAACCATCCAAAAAGTGGTTGAGCACCGCGAAACGCGTCTCTTCATCTTCAACGTCATTGAGCAAAGTTTCTGTGAGGATGTTTTCATTAGTTGTCGACGCAATCTCAGCAAGAAAAATGCTGTAATCACCGTAGACATAGGGTTGACTTTCACGGGTAAAGCTACTGTGCATGCTGTGACCCATCTCATGCACCAAGGTAAAAAGATTATCTAGTGTATCTTGCCAATTAAGTAGCATGAAGGGATTGGTGTCGTATGAACCGCCAGAATATGCCCCCGAGCGTTTACCTTTATTCTCTTGGACATCAATCCAATTTTCTTTAAAGCTGCGTTTAACCTTTTCCAAATAATCTGTTCCAAAAATCGCAAGCGTTTCCTGAGTTTTAACAACTGCTTCTTCATAGGTAAATTTATAATTTGTCGTTGACAAGGGTGCGTAGACATCATACATTTTAAGGTCATCAATTTTAAGGATATCAGCACGCAGGTTAATATAACGATGAAGTAAAGGTAGATGTTCATTGACTGCTTGAACTAAGGTATCATAAACTGATTCCGGGATATGATTGCTCGACAGTGCCGCCTCACGCGCTGATTGATAATGACGCGTTTTCGCCGTAAAATTATGGACTTTAACATTAGTTTGTAAAGTCTTAGCATAGGTATGCTGATATTGTTCGTAAATGCTATAAAGCGCTTGGTAGGCTGCTTTTCTAACGTCACGGTTCGATGATTCCATAAATGAAATGTAGTTACCGTGTGATAGCTGAACTTCCTGACCTTGCATATCTGTAATCGTTGGAAAAACAATATCTGCGTTATCTAAGATTTCAAAAGTCTCAGCCCCCGCCCCAAAAATCTCTGATGCTCCTGCCAACAAAGCCTCTTCCGCACTTGATAAAACATGTGCTTTTCTGTCAAATAACTGCTCAAAAAAATGACCATAGGTCTGTAATTTAGGTTGGTCAATAACAAACTGGGCAAATGTTTCCTGCGACAAAGTCATGAATTCAGGTTCATAAAAGGCAAAAACTTCATTGAATTTAGCATATAGTGCCGTCACTTTAGCTTGATATTCTTGATAAAGGCTAACCGTTGTATCTTGGTCATTCTTCATTGACGCATAGACATAAAGCTTTTCTACCCGTTGCATGAGCGCCAATTCTGTTTCAGTGACTGCTAATAAATTTTCAGCAGAATCTATCAAAGTCCCCGCTAATGCCCTAGCATCCTCTAGTGCAGTTGAAGCATCTGCGAGTTCCAACTCAAAAGCCTCATCTGTCGCGAAAATTGTGGTCAAATCCCATTTATAGTTTTCTGCGATTGCCTCACGTTTTTTTACCATTTTAACTCCTATCTTGTCTTATCTAGCGACCTCATATCAGACGCATATTCCATACTATTTTATCATAAAATAGTATGAGATTCACCGTCACAGCTTTTTTTAGTGCGCTAACAAAAAACAGCGCCAAATTGGACACTGTAAGTTCATATTATTTGGCTTGGTCAAATGTTCTTGCTAATCTCGCAATGTCATGTTCTGTCGAACAACAGCAACCACCAATTAACTTAGCACCCTTTTGGTGCCAGCACCTAGCGTCTGTGGAGAAGACCTGTTCAACACTAATTTCTTCTGACCAAGTTTTAGTAACAGCATCAAAGATGGCACCTGAATTTGGGTAGGCGACTAGTGGTTTAGTCGCTGCCACAGACAAATTTTCAATGACTGGTGCCACTAGCTGAGGGCTGACGCAATTAATCCCATAGGCAATGACATTCTGATCTTGCTCAACAAGCTGCTGAAAATCCGCCAAGCTATCACCATTTGCCAAATGCGCGGTGTCTTTTAAGGAGATGCTCACCCAAACAGGAAAGTTAATAACCGCAATGATGTTTAAAATCACGCGCAACTCGTCCAGTCTCGGAATAGTCTCAATAGCTAGAACATCCACTCCAGAAGCGATTAAGGCCTTAATTTTCTCCTCATGAAAGTCTTTCAACTCATAATCTGGGATTTGATAAGCACCTGTATACTCCGACCCATCAGATAGGTAAGCACCATAGGGACCGATAGAGCCCGCAATCCATTTAGCTTGCCCGCCTTTCGAATCTTGCTTGGCTTTTTTAGCCAAGGTAACACTTCGTTCAATGTAGGCAATCGCCTGTTTTTCTGAATAACCGACATTTTCAAAACTTTTCACAGTTGCCTGATAGCTGGCAGTAATAGCAACATTAGCGCCTGCATCAAAATATTGCTTGTGGACTTGGTAGATAGCCTCTGGTTGTTCAACTAGAGCCAAAGCAGTCCACAAGCGGTGGTTTATCTCAAGTCCTTGTTCTTCAAGTAGACGAGACATGGAACCATCAAGAATAACGATATCTTGTTCATTAATCCACTGTTGAAATGCCATAGCTACTCCTTTTTTGTTTCCGATAAAATAATTGATAAACGAGAGTTGTTAAAACTGTAAAAGGGATGCCAAAATATAAGGCAATCCGTTGATTGGGGTCAAAATAAATACCAATCAATGAAATAGAGCATAGTATAATCACCAACCAAGGGACAAGCGGATAACCTGGTGTCCGATATTTAAGTTCAGTCAATTGATGTTGCTTAACAAATACTTGTCTAAAACGCAATTGACTGACACCAATGGACAACCATACGGCTACCACAGCAAAACCAGATATAGATACAAGAGCTAAATAAACTGTATCCTCAGCGTAAATACTTGAGAATAAAGACAGTAAACCACCCGCAAGTGTTAGGATAAGTCCATTGACTGGTAGGCCGTGCTTAGACAGCCGGGAAAATGTTTTGGGTAAGGTACCATCTTCTGCGAGTGACCAAAGCATCCGGCTGGCAGCATAGAGCCCAGAATTAGCACCTGAAAGAATGGCAATGAAAATAATAAAATTCATAATATCACTAGCAAAAGGAATCCCTAAGTTTTGTAAGATGATAACAAAAGGACTTTCAGTCAGGGCCTTCGAGTTAGCTGGAATCAAGGCACCAATGACAACAATTGTCCCGATGAATAAGGTCACTAATAAAAATAAAGTTCTTTTAATGGCTTTGGGAATGTTTTTCTCAGGATCGCTAGTCTCACCAGCAGCAACCCCTATCAACTCAGTCCCACTAAAGGCAAAATTTGCAGATAATAACACAATAAAAACAGCGCCAAAGCCATGCGGAAACAGACCATTAGTTGTTAAATTGTGAAATAGAGGGGCACTGCTCGCATGAACAGGTAGTATACCTGTAATAGCTGTTATACCTAGAATGACAAATATACCAAGTGCGGCAACTTTAATTAAGGATAACCAAAACTCACTGACAGAGAAAATCTTGACATCTAAAACATTTAATAGCAAAATTATACCAGAAAAAATTGCACACCAAATCCAAATTGGAATCTGTGGAAACCATTTTTGCAGCGTAATCCCCATGGTGATAAATTGCGATCCTAATGCCACCGTCCAAGTCAACCAATATAACCAAGCTACGGTAAAACCAATGCTAGGATGAATATACTTTGATGCATACATATGCAGTGAAGATGTATCAGGATGCTGTACAGATAGCTCACCTAGGCACATCATGACAAGCGTCGCAAGAGCGCCACCCACCATATAAGCAATAATCGTGCCAATTGCACCTGCTTCCTGAATTAAATAGCCAGAACTCAGAAAAATCCCAGTGCCAATGACTCCACCTAATGAAAGTGTCACCAAATGCTTACTACTCATTTTTCTCATAAAATGGTTTTCGTTCTTCATTAATGAGGTCTCCTTTTTTGTTTGATAGCCACGCTAAGTTTATTAAATAACACTTTATCATGATGCAAATTAAAAGTAATCTGATTCGTCCACTCATGACAAGCATTGCATTTTCCTAGTATAACATCAAACAATACCTGCTCGCCTTATCAAAAAACTATAACGGCCTTTACCTTTTACAAACTCAAAACCCTCTAACCCTCACTTCACGCCTCTCATTCTTTCGCAACTTTAGCATAAAATCCAGGCGGATAGACCGTTTCATCCTGCTGATAAGCTATGAAATGGTTGTAATAAACACTAACATCATTTGTCACTTGACAAAACTCAGGCTTGATAACGCCATCGAATTGGCGAGTTAAGACATTTAAGCCAATCGGATAAACCTTAATCGGGAAATCTTTGACTGTCATTAAATTTTGACCATTCTGGTAATACTTTTCCTGAATTTTTAACCACTTGGGACTCTGATAATACAATTGTCGTGTAATAAATGTCCGAATATCTTGTGATAACTGGACTGTCATTTTTTCTGATGTTGACGCAAATGGTGTTCGAAGCATTTGAAGTAATCTTCCTGAATCAAAGTCAAATTCACGTTGCAAATGATGCAAACGTCCTGTCAAGTCTTCATGGCATAAATATTTTAGGCGCAGCTTCTCACGCTGCAAGTCCAACTCCCAATAATAAAAACCAGCATTTTGCGTTAGATAGAGTAATTGTCGCTTGAGTTCCGTCACATTCTCATCTAGCCATAAATCTTTCCCCATGAGCCAGAGGACAGTATAACCATGTGCCCGATACATTTCTGTCCGCTCACGTAACCGTTGAATAGATAAGTGACTACATTGAATTTCAATCGCAAGAGTTTTATTGACCAGCAAGTCAGGTGTTTGCTGTAATTCTGGTAAAAAATGTTCAATTTCAACTTGTTCGGTCTGCTTAAACCAGTGATATAAACGTTTTTTCAGGGTTAGGTGTTGCAGACTTTCATTTTCTGAATAATACTGACAAGTTGCCAAACTCACATGAGCAAAATGAGGTATTTTAATGCGACCATTTTTGAAACGTACCTGACTTTTACAGGCAGGACAACGCAAAAATTGTTTTGCTAGGTCTGCTAAATCTGTTGTGCTGAGTTCTAATAAATTAACGACTTTTTCTGTTTCGTTTAGTGCGACTAACATACTCACCTCTTACTATACTTATACGAAAAAGATCTGTGAGTGCTCACAGATCTTTAAACATAATTGTGTCGAGGTCATGTTGTCTCACTGCCAAGATTGATAGAGACTATCCATAATCTTCACACCAGTCAAGGTCATGTCTGCTGTCATTTTAGAACTAAGAAGTTCCCCTGAAAGGATGAGCTCATTCACATGCTGAACTTCATAGACAAAATCACTTTCAAAATCAGCATTAAGTTGCCGTTTGATACCGCCATCCGCAAATCGAACGGTTGCTGTTTTAGCACGCCAAAATTCCGGAATAATGAGTCTTCCTTTTGTTCCCTGAATCGTCATGACTTTATCCAAGGCTACTTTAGTCGTCAAAAAGATGTTTACTAGAACGCCGTTGTCAAGTTTTAACAAGACTTTGGCTTGTGTGTCTGATTCACCATTTACCATATCGGCAATGCCTGAAAAATCTGTGATTTGGGCATCGAAAATATATTGCAAATAACTTATCGCATAAGGCAACATGAAATGAACTGTACCTCCGCCAGCTTTAAGGTCATTGAACCAACTGATGTGGTCAATACTAGCATAGGCCGTTACACTATCAACTGATAAAATATCACCGATTTCATTTGATTGTATGACTTCTTTGACGAGCTGTGTGACAGGTAAAAAGACTGATTTTTGTGCCTCCATTAAAAATAAATTTTTCTCACGCGCTAGCTCAAAAAGTTCTTCTGCCTCAGCTAAAGTCAACGTAAACGGTTTTTCTAGCAAGACATTTTTGCCTGCCAACAAGGCTTGCTTGGCTTCTGGAAAATGTCCTTTATTATAAGTCGCAATATAGATAACATCCAGCTCTGAATCTGCATAAAGTTCAGCGTGACTACCATAGGCTTTCGGGATGTTATATGCCGTCGCAAATGCTTGCGCTGTTTCAAGACTACGACTTGAAATCGCAGCAACTTCGCCGTTATCTGTTAAACGAACACCTTCTATAAATCTAGGTACAACTTGTGCTGTAGATACGATACCATATTTTACTTTTTTCATGATTTTATTGTATCATAAAAAAACGTAAACATTATAATAAAAAGTTACAATTTTTTGAAAAATTTTATTTGATATAACATCAAAAGCACCTGCTCTAGCAGATGCGCCATTGACTTTTAAAAAAGTAAAGTCTCAATGATAGTCTCAAAGATGCAGGGCAAAATCTGCTGGCATCGTTGAAAGTGGCGAAACACTTACAACATCCCCCGGTTGTGGCGCATGGATAAACTGACCATTCCCCAGATAGATACCTACATGGTTACCACCGAAAAATACGAGAACATCGCCGACTTTGGCCTCTTCAACCGAAACTTGCTGACCAGCAGACATTTGAGCCCAAGTCGTGCGACCGATTTCTTGCCCCAGTGCCTCCCGATAGACATACGATGTAAAACCAGAACAGTCAAAGCCATCAGGCGTCGTGCCGCCATAAACATAAGGGACACCCTGATAACGATTCGCTGTTTCTATTAATTTTCCTTCTCGTGTTTTAACTGGTGGTGATGGTGGAACAGCTGCTTTTTCAGTTTCGTGAACTTGCTTTTGAACAGTTGCCTGTTCTTGTTTAACAGACTTAACTGTATCATGAACAAGTCCTGTAAAATAGTCTAGATTAAGTCCTGTGCGATGATTTATTACCTCATCTTGGATTTTTAAATGTGGTTTTGTTATCTCTTCTGCTTTAGTAGAGACACTGAATCCGGTTGATATAAGTATAAAAGTTGCTACGATAAATTTAATTTTGTTATTTCTTTTTTTTAACATAAGTAGCATTGTACCATAAAAAAACGCCCCAAAAGGCGTTTTCATCATCTCTTAACCGACTTGTCAAATTGTCATGTTACTGACAAACCTGTTATTGATTTGTCATATTGAATTAGAACAAACCTGAAATATGACCTGCATTGTCCACATCCATATTAAGAGCCGCAGGCTTTTTCGGCAAGCCAGGCATGGTCATGATATCCCCTGTCAATGCGACAATAAAGCCAGCACCGAGCTTGGGAACAAGTTCCCGAATCGTAATATCAAACCCTTCTGGTGCGCCTAAACTGTTTTGGTCATCTGAAAAACTATACTGGGTTTTTGCCATACAAATCGGTAAATTATCCCAGCCATTACGTTCAAAAGTAGCGATTTGTGTTTGTGCTTTCTTGGTCATGGTAACAGATGCACCACCATAAATTTTGGTCACAATCGTTTCAATTTTTTCAGGAATTGAACTTTCTAAATCATATAAGTAATGGAAATCAGACATTTTTTCAGTTGCTTTAACAACTTTTTCAGCTAAATCTAGACCACCAGCACCACCTTTAGACCAGACTTGTGTGAGTGAAAAATCAACATTTTTAGCAGCTAAAAGCTCAGAAAGAACTGAGATTTCTTCTGCCGTATCTGTCACAAACTCGTTAATCGCGACAACTACAGGCAAACCATAACCTTGGATATTATCAATATGTCGATTGAGATTTGCAAATCCTTCACGTAGTGCAGACGTATTTGCCATGGACAAATCATTCTTAGCTACGCCACCATTCATTTTTAAAGCACGAACAGTTGCGACAATGACGACGGCATCAGGATTTTTAGGAAGTTCACGTGTTTTAATGTCGAGAAACTTCTCGCCACCGAGGTCAGCCCCAAAACCTGCTTCTGTGACAGTGAAATCAGCTGCTTTCATAGCGGCTGTCGTTGCAAGCACACTGTTACAGCCGTGGGCGATATTGGCAAACGGTCCACCGTGAACAAAGGCCGGTGTCCCCTCAATCGTTTGCACGAGATTGGGTTTAAGGGCGTCTTTAAGTAAAACCGTAATCGCACCTTGAATTTCGAGGTCTCCGACTGTCACCGGTTTGCGGTCATAAGTGTAGGCAACAACGATTTTAGCCAATCGTGCTTTAAGATTGTCGATAGAGGTCGCCAAGCAGAAAACAGCCATAATTTCACTGGCTACGGTAATATCAAAACCATCTTCACGTGGGACACCATTCATTGGTGAGCCAAGTCCAGCAATAATCTGACGCAATTCACGATCGTTGAGGTCAACAACACGTTTCCAGATGACACGACGTGGGTCAATATTGAGCTCATTACCTTGATGGATATGATTATCTAATAGTGCAGCAATCGCATTATTAGCTGTTGTAATGGCGTGCAAATCACCTGTAAAATGGAGGTTAATATCTTCCATCGGTAAAACTTGAGCATAGCCACCACCAGCTGCTCCTCCTTTGATACCCATGACAGGTCCAAGAGAAGGTTCTCGCAAGGCAATCATAGCTTTCTGACCAAGTTGATTGAGGGCATCACCCAGACCAATCGTAACAGTTGATTTACCTTCACCAGCAGGAGTTGGATTGATAGCTGTAACTAGAATCAGTTTGCCATTATCATTTTTTTGTAACTTATCGAGTGCTTCAAAAGTAATTTTTGCCTTGTATTTGCCGTATTGCTCAATATCATCACTTGAAATACCAGCTTTAGCAGCAATGTCCGTAATGGCTTTCATGGGTGAGGCTTGAGCGATTTCGATATCAGATTTTACCACGATGCATCTCCAATTTCTTCATTATTACCTTATATTATATCAAAAAACACTCAGATTGCCTTTTGTTTACTGATATTTACTTGAAATGTCGGCTTCAATGTTCGGCTTTTGTTCTGACTTTTATCGCTTTATCGATTTTTCTAACTTTGATTATCCAAAACTATCTTTCCAAAATGACAAATCAAGCAAAATATAAAGTTTTTAACACATGACAGTCAAGTTCAGAACTCAAGTCAATAAAATAAGGGGTTTGCCAATTTTTTTGAGCTGAGGGAGTTAAGGATTTGACCCAAATTGGATAAACTCTGGTTGCCATTTTACCGTCTGATTAGGGCCACTAAGTATACCTTTTTAAAAAGAATAGACTTCGGAAAAATAAACTGCCCTTGTAGATGTCCGTCCATTACAGAGATGATAAGTTTATCTGGACTAGCGGCAAACTCGTAAGGCTGATTCTGATTTTTATTGTCTTTCTCCCAAAAAACGACAAAATAACCTTTTTTCTTAGGTGTCATTTTTGCTAGTCTACTTCTATATTGATGACCATTTAGTTCAAAATAAGCCCCTTCATAGGCTGCGTTTTGGTACTCTACTTTTATTTTTGAGATACTGAGTTAACCTAGATAGTTGACCAGCTCTTTGATTAAATTAATTGATTTCATTAAGTTCCTCTGATTCATCCTAACAGAAAAAGATTAGCTTGTCGAAAACCAAAAGATCATGTCGTTTTTAACGTCATGATCTTATTTTATAATCTGTAGATGAATTGAACCTTTATTTTGCATGTCGAAAGTACCAATTTCTGTTGCTTATTGTCCTATTCCATCTACACTTTTGATCTGTATCTTATAAATGGATATCTTATCTAAAGCACTCAATTCAAACTATCGTTTGACTTGAGTTTTATCACCTTACGGCTTAGTCTTGAAACCTGGTGATTTAATTTTAACCCCATCTTTATAAATATCCAGATCAGACATGGTTTCTGCCCTAACTGGTACTGTAAACGTAACGGTTGTTTGAAGTGCATCATTATCAGCTTTAATGTCCTAAATATTGTTCACTTTTGTAATCTGTGACTTACTTGTTTAAGTAAATGGCTAATAGGTAATATCAAAGCGCCATTCACCGTCATATTGTAATGCCGTCGGCACTGTAAATGAACTACCCGTTTCCGATAGATTAGTTTCTGCCTCTGCTGTGCGACGCTCATCCCAATCTTCCCATGATAACTGCGAAATTTGCAACATCAAGTCAGTATCATCTGGCAGTTTTTTTGAATCATAGGTGAAGTTGACCTTACCGTAAAATATATCGCCTTCAATCTGAAATGTTGAAGATGAGATACCGCCACCAACAAGGTCGTATGACATATCGTTATCAGCAAAAAGAGAAAAATGAATATTTTGATAGTTTGACCCTGCAGCAAGCTGTTTCGTTAACAATTCTTTCAAGCGCTCATCGTCAAGCTTAAATTGATACTCAAAGATAAAATTCTTTTTTGTAGCCATAAATTTTGTCAGTTTAATCTCACGACAATTTTGCGTACTCGTCAAATTAAGTTCTGCAGGCATTAGATTTTCTTCTGCTTTTGTTGTCAAAGTTTCAGATTGACTATTCGTATCTTCTTTTTTGATACATCTACCAAGTGAGGTTTCATAACCTGCAATCAACATAATACCGATAATGATTGTCAGGACAGTTAAAACTATATAACGATCATGCTTTTCTTTATTTTGTTTAAGTGTTTGATTCATATCCTTATCCTTTGTTATTTAAATGTTTTCATACTAAACTATGTTTATCATAACACGATCGACTTTTTATGTCGATTATATGAGTTTTCAAAAACGTTTTATAATCTTACGCTTAATTAAATTCGCACTTATTTTACAAGCTTTTACTTATTTCTCTACTCTCCTAAAACGTTAGTATGTCAAGGATATAGGGTGTTTTATAGATAGATAAATGAATGACAGTATACACTCACTGAATCGCTATTTTGCCATTAACAATCTTAAAAATATTATAATTCCTCTTTTTATCCATACTTATAATAGCATATTTTTCTATTTTTTTCATCCTATTTTTGTAATTTTTTTGTTTTTAATAAATATTCAGGAAGTAAAACAAGATCATTACAGATTTCAATATAGTTGATAATATTTTCAAACGAATCAAGTTCCATTATTTTTTGTGTTTGAAAATCATGAAGTGTCTCTTATCTAAAAAGACAAGTTTTATCACAATTAACAAAAGTATTGCGTTTCAGGATGCTCAGGATTTTTTGTTGGGACAATCCCATCGTATTCCCTGATAAAAAAAGTTGCCTGATCACTTTCTAATCTTTTCAATCGAGCAGTTAAATTGTATTGTGCATAACCAAGATTCATAGCACTTTGATCCAGAGAACCAGTTTAACAAATATCAATAAAAATTTTTAAGTCATTGAAATTCATATTGTCTTACTTCTACCTGTCACTTTTTGTTATGAGTACATCATGATTAGTGGACTGAAAACTAGGCACTTATTGGACGGTTCCCCAAAACTCTACTTTAAACTCTTCTTGATTTCAGAAAAGCAAAATAATAAATTCAATAATAGTTACAACCCACTTTATATCTGGAAAAATTCTGACAATATATCTCAATTTATCTTTGACGGATATTTTGATAATATATTAAGCTCATCTGGTTGACAACATATTGAAATCAGTGTGATTTCATCCATTGTGCTTAGCGATGATTTTACCCAAAGTAAATTTATATATCGAAGAAAATCAAGATATTTTGCCAACTGACACTTAAAAAAATTGATATTCATGAAAAAATAACTGATAATAAAAATGGAAAAAATAGTATCTATATTCCTGATAAATGGCAGAAAGTATTCTTGGTATTCTATCCGACAAAACCTCAGACCGAACCTAGATGCTTTGAAATTTTTCATCTTTCTAGTGCTGAATATTAAAACTGCACCTTCATATCATACTTGCTTAACTTCTAGCCCTAAAAACAGTTTTTACGGAACTGATATGAATAGAAACTTTGACAGATATGATATGGGCCGAAACTTTAATAATTTCGAAAACCGCAGATTTGAAGGTCCGTGTGATTAATAAATTGTTCTTAAAAAAAGTGTCCACATTATGTAAAAAAAGCATCAAATATTCAATTGTTCCTTATACAAAAAACACCCACGGTCATATTGATGTGCACCCAAGAATATAGACTTTTCAAAACAATGAAAGGTCTTTTCTTATGCCAAAGTATTCATTCGATTTCAAACTCCAAGTTGTGCAAGATTATTACTCAGGAATTGGAAGGAAGAGGTTCTTATCTAAAAAGTATGGCATCACACCCAGGCAAGTGGCAGTTTGGAAGAACAGTTATAAAGAGTTTGGAACTTTAGGACTTCAACTAATTCATAGCCTAAAGCACGCTTCAATAAAGCATTCTCAACTTGACAGTTAATAATTTCTTTGCCCCTTTTTAGGGGGGCGAAAGTACCGGAAATTGTTTAATCCAATCTCTGAAAGTTGAATATGTAGCACCAATAGTTTCTGCAAACCTATACAAAAAAGCCCTGATTTTTATCAAGACTTTCAATTTTCTATTTTACAACCATAACATTACATGGTGCATGATTGACAACATATTGAGTGGTAGAGCCTACAAAAAATTTATCTATCACACCAGTACCAGTCGACCCTATTACAATAAGATCAATCTTATTTTCTTTCGCATATTGAACAATTTGTCTCTTTGCATTGTTGTCATAAAGATTTATTTCTTCATATTCGACTTGTTCATCTACTATTTCTGATACCCTTTTAAGAATATCTATAGCCATTTTATCCATTGAAGCAGTCTCAATTACAGACATATCAAAAGCATTATAGTATCTGCTGGTCTCTTTAACAGTTAAAACTTGAAGTTTCGCTTTATTTCTCTTCGTGATTTCAACCGCTTCAGAAACTGCGTTATAGGCTTGTTCTGATCCATCTACTGCAACAAGGATGTTCTTGTATTCTTTTTTCATATAGGTACCTCACTTTCTAACTCCATTATAAAACTAAATAAGTCAAAAATAAACCAATAACATAACAGCAACCCCTGATTTCACACTAATTGCTTTTCTTTTGAATTCCATGATACTCATATAACACATTTTCCTTGTCAGTTTTTGCTCAAAAGCTGACAAAATTTAAAATTTACCAAAAACCATCACATATTTTGTCATATTTTTCTGATAGCCCAACGATATGAAAATATTAAATTTAGTTCTTCATCATCAGAGCACTTTTTTTGAGCCTCGGATATACGTCTTTTGAATTCATGGAGATTTTGTAACTTTCAATCTGCATCCCACTTCTTATGATATCTTCTGTTGGCTTTGAGACCTTATTGGCCCTTTTACCTCCAATATAACTATCAGTGATTTTCATTTCCAATTCATAATTTCGATACTGTATCACACTATCAATTTTTTGATACCTCAACAATTTTTTCTCAATCGCTTTTAAATCGCTTCCTGTCAGATTATATTGTCTACTCAGTCCTACTCTCCTTAAAAACCAACTGACCCAACTCAGCATCTGTATCAAAGTGCCACAACTCGACTGTTCCATCTGTTTCAATTAATTTAACTTCACCCATTTTCATTTTTAGTTTCCCAGAATTGTCGTGCTTTGCCAAAAATATTTTTATTTCAGATAAAGTTTTAAAATACCATTCTAAGCCATTCCAAATAACTTCAATTATTCAGTAATCCATATTCTGCTGGAAAATAATATCCAAAGGCTACTTTATATCTCTTTCCTTTTCGTGGGTCACAATATAATTCTGTCATTCTTTTAGCCCCACTTTAACGGCTCCCATTTTTAATAGTATCTAAAATATAATGGTAAGTCTTAACTGCATATCCTATAGCTCCCTTACCTCATGTATTTAGAGAAGGGCTACCTATTCAAAACCAAAGTCCTTGATCAAATCTTCTTTGCCTTTTAACATCTATCAATACCTCCAAACATGTGTAGCTGTTTCAAACATCTCGTACCGTGCCACTAGTTTTTTTAAGTCGTGCATTTTCAACTTCAAGTTGACCACAGTGCGTGCTGACTTATTTCAAGTTGTGTCATTGTGTCCTAGCATCTCTTTTAACCTCGAAATCAATGTTAGCTTTGATAACCCCTCCCACTTTTGCATTTAGATATTCTTTATCACATCATTCTGCTTTTTTAGGAAAAACGATTGGCAAATAAGTTATTTTTTATATGGCAGAGGATTTTTTACCTGATAGCTCTAGTGATAGTCATCTAAGTTAAGCTATTGATACTAATTTCATAACCATTTTTTAAAATCACTTCATCACCAACCAATGACATGATCAGTTCACCATTTTTTGTAACTGTGATTTCTAAATTTACAAGCACTTTATCGTTAGACAATTGCTTTTTCTTTACAATCCATTCCACTCCTCCTTTCTATATTGCATAATACCTTCATTTTTTTGGTATAATAAACCTTGAAAGGAGGTATTGATATGTTCGATACTGAAAATGATTTATCAAACGAGCAACGTGCTCATGATCTGGCTTTACTTGCTGTACAAGCAGAGATCAATCGAAACCTGATTTCTCAGCTCAATTCTGAAAGTAAAGATGTTGAGTTGGATATTTACAATCTATACTTCAACTCTTATAAAGAGGCATTAATTGCAGTTGCTAAAGACTTTGGATAACCTTTCAATTAACCCATCAACAATCTGTTGATGGGTTTTACTTTTTTAAAATATCGGTTACAATACTTAACATAACTTGAAATCATCAATGGTTTTCAAGATGATTTTATGAACTTGTGGCGTGCGTAGTCTTCCGCAAAGGTATCAAGCATGACCATCATACTTCGCACTAAACTCATTTTTTTCAATTTCATTCATGGGGATGAACTCATTAACTAAGGTCAAACCATGCTCATCTACTGTCATAATATGCCTCATTTCCAAGCCCATCAGGGCTTTTTTATTTCTCAACTTTGCTAGGTGTGAACACTTTCACGGCTATTGTCAACCTCTTGGCATCTCGTATTGAGTAGTCATTATCATGTCCAAGAAATAGCTATATTATTTTATTAAGATTTTGTATAAGGAAAAGTTATCGTTTTTTTATATTTTCTATTGACTTAAAGTATTGAAACAGAACTTCACACCAAGCTGTTTAAATACAGAATGAGCAAGGTCAATAGTCGAAAAGAATATTTTAAAGCACCGTTCTCAGTCATTAAAAATATACTTGAAGAACATGATGAACTTGCTGTTGAATTAACTGAAAATGTCGATGCCTTTGAATAGCAACAATCAATAAAACTGTAAAACAAAAAAGCGCCACTCACTCACTCCGCAAAAAGTTTGTGAGCAACGCTATAGAATCAAATACCCAAATAAGAGGATACTACTCTGTTTATTTTACCACAGAAAAGGATAAATGCCAATGTGGATCGAAGATTTATCGAATGGGGGATTCAAATATTTCGAAAGATATAAAAGTCCATCAACAAAAAAATGGAAAAGAGAATCTGGCACACTAGACAAAAAATACCACGGACTCAAAAAGTTGCACAAACTGAATTATCAGAGAAGATTGTCAATGCACTTTCAGCTCATACAACGTCAGACATGCTGTCTCCAACGTTTATGACAGACTGATGGGTATTTTTATACGCATTCCATCAAACAGAGTTCTATCAGTACCCTGACGAGCCCAACTATATTATAACTATGTCTCCTAAAGAAACTTAGGTTAGAAACATAACCACGAAAAATATACAGGATAGACTAATTTCTAATAAGGAATCGAGCAGAAATAAAATCGGACGTATCAAATCCGTGTTAAATCTAGCATTTGATTATGCTGCAGAAAACAATGTCCCTTTTAAAGCAATAAAAGAAAGAGTGGGACACGATCAAGGGAGTAAAACAACAGAGTCCATCTATACTCACGTAACCGATAAAATGAAAACTAATATCACAGATGTACTAAACGACTTTAGACTTTAAAGTCGTTTTTTATATCTATGCCCCTTCTGTGCCCCTTTTGTATTTTTTAAAAACAAAAACAACCTCAGAAGCCTGTGGTTGTCATGTTTATAGCACTGAATTATTTAACAGCGTCTTTCAAAGCTTTACCAGCTTTGAATGCAGGAACAGTTGTTGCTGCGATTTTGATTGAGTCTCCAGTTTGTGGGTTACGACCTTCACGAGCTGCACGTTCACGAGTTTCGAAAGTACCGAAACCGATAAGTTGAACTTTTTCACCTTTTGCAAGGAATTCAGAAACTGATGCGAAAACAGCGTTTACTGCTTTTTCAGCGTCTTTTTTAGTCAAATCAGCAGATTCTGCAACTTTTGCGATCAATTCTTGTTTGTTAGCCATTTTAAAAATGTCCTCCAATAATTATTTTTACCCTTAGGCAAACTTTATTATAGCAAGTAACGGCTATTAAAGCAAGTAAAAACGCTACTTCTAGCGCTTTTTAAAGGTTTTTTTACATAAAAATTACCTTTTACCTATTTTTGCATGAGGTTAAAGACAAATTTATAATTTTTCATATCAAGTTTATTAGCCTGTAAGAAAGTATCCTTGGTGATAGCAATTTGCGGTAAATCAATGACAACTTCTTGCTTTTCAGATTTAATCGTGACAAATTTAGGTAAATCGTATGCGCCTTTGATATAATTCAAAACTGTTTTAGCAGGTAAGCTCAAAGTACCAATTGAAATACTCGTCACTTTTAAATTCACCGAACCATCATTTAAAGCGTAGGGTTCAAAATAAACATACAAAGGAATATCTTTTCCAAATATTTTATAGGCTCCTTCAAGTACTGCCTTATCTGATAGGTAGAACTTATAGTTCATTTTGTTATCCTGAAAGTCTCCTAAGTATTTGTTGATAGCTGTATTCAATTGCTCAGTATTGGTTGAGATTTCTGCGACTTTATTCACGCCCTTAATAGTGCTCACTTGATTCAGAACTTCTTGATCGCGATGTTTGGTCACTTGAAATCCGACAACAGCAACAAGTGAGATATTAATTGCTAGTATTAGCAAGAAGAGATATTTCCAGTAACTATTTTTCATTATAATGCTCCTTATAAGCCACGGCTACTGCATCACTCATGATTTGATAGCCAATATTATTGGGATGAAAATGATCTTCTTCAAATAGCGCATCATTCGTAATTGTTTGAATGTCACCATCACTACTTGTCACGCCACGATTACCATCCACCCCTTGATAGAGCAAGTCATTGATTGGTACAAAGTACATCTTCTTTTGCTCCATAACCATCTCCTGTGTCGCTTGGTTCCAATGGTCAATGACATCTTGCATCTCCGTGATATCAGGGAAGTTGAGATAAAAGGGATTATAGATTCCCAGAACATAGACCTGTGCATCTGGATTATACTTTCGGATAAAATCAAAGATTTCAGTCAGTTGTTTCTGATAGGCTTGCGCGGGTTTATCAAATGATCGCTCTGTCAAATTCATGAGCTGTGTTCTAATCACTTTCATGACATCATTTCCGCCAACAGTAATTGTGATGACATCAGCCTTTTTTATCGCTGTCTGAATTTTCTTCTCTTTGGTCATGCGTTTGTAAATTTGTGTCGAAGTATTGCCGGCAACGCCGAAATTTTGAGACACAACATTCACATCTGAGATATCACCGATGGTGTTGGCTAACAGAGGGACAAAGCCTCCTTGGTTGGTTTGGTCACCAATGCCCTCTGTCAATGAATCTCCAATTGCCACATAATCCAAGCGTTTCTGAGTCAGAGCCGCTTTCAAATTCTTGTTAGAAAGCTCTGAACCTACAGGTCGAATTAAAAAATGGCCGATGACGGTAAATATCGCAAAAATTGCCACCACAAAGACGACAATTTCAATCAGCCAACGGCGCACACGCCCTTTGTATTTATTTTTTTTCATAATCTTTCCTATTGCATCGTTCATGCATTAGTTGTTAACTGAGACTTTCAAATAACAAACGACCACCTTATTCAAACTCAATCATGAGCGCCCAAGCACCTGGACCAGTATGAGTCGCAACCGTTGAATTGGTATCTAGGATTGAAATTTTTTTATCGACAAAAGGTTGCAATGTCTCTCTCATCTGCTCAGAGAAAGTCATATTTTCTGCATGAGAAATCCCAATCTCTTTGATTTTCCGATTTTTGATTTTGTCTACAAACTCATCTAACCATTTTTGGAAGGTCTTATTACCACGACCTTTTAAGATTGGGTCTAGTGATGTATCAACTAAGGACATGACCACTTTAATGTTCAAAAGACCACTCAGAACACCCGTTACACGATTGACACGACCTCCTTTAACCAAATTATCAAGGTTAGAAATTCCGATAAAAAGCGCCGTATTCTCTTTAGTTTTTTTAATTGCTGCTAAAATTTCTTCTTTTGTCGCACCACTCGCTGCCAATTTCGCTGCCTCAAGAACTTGAAACTTCAAACCTTGGTCAATGAAATCACTATCAATAACTGTCACATCTGCATTTGATAGCATAGCACCTTGATGCGCAGCCTCTACTGTACCTGATAAAGCCTTGGTCAAATGGATGCTGATGATTTGGCTACCGTCTTCTGCTAATTTATCGTAAGTTTCCGAGAACACCCCAACTGGTGGTTGAGAAGTCTTAGGCAGATTCTTGCTGACCTTCATTTTTGTCATAAATTGGTCAGCTGATAAATCCGTATCTTGATAAAGGACACCGTCAATCAATATTGATAAAGGGACAATTGTAATCCCATATTTTTCAATCAGTTCTGGTTCAACTGTAATTGTCGAATCCGTCACAATTTTAATCGTCATGCTAAAAAACTCTTTTCTGTCGGAAATGACTAAAAAATAAAAAATTATTCTCTAGTAATCTCAAAATTTATGTTATACTTGAGATGAAGTAGTTATCAAAACTAGATAGTGAATTTTGAATTGCTTTCTAAATTATTATATCAAATTTTGAATGAAATTTCTCAATTCATCATGTAGCATTTTAAGTGCTAGTCTCTGATTAGCGAGAAAAATAGAAAAAAGGTCTCTTTTGAAAAATTCTAAAGCTTATATCATTACTAACGAAGTCTTTAATGCCGTTACACACGGCATTGGGTTTGGCTTTGCAGTTGCAGGGCTGATTCTACTTATCCTAAAAGGTGTTGCACATCATGCCACACTACAAGTCGTCAGCTATACCATCTATGGCTCAACCCTCGTCCTACTCTTTCTCTTCTCCACCTTATTTCATAGCCTCATTTTCACCAAGGCCAATCAAGTTTTCCAAGTTTTTGACCACTCCTCAATTTATCTATTGATTGCGGGTACCTATACCCCTTATTGTTTGATTACACTCAACGGTTGGTTAGGTTGGACCTTGTTTGCGATTGTTTGGGCATGTGCTATCACAGGTGTTGTGCTTAAATCTGTCTTTCTACCCAAGTGGGACCATGTCCCACGTCTATCAACAGTCTTGTATATCATCATGGGGTGGTTGATTGTCTTTGCCTTAAAACCACTCTGGCATGCCTTACCACATACTGGTGTCTGGCTCCTCTTTGTTGGCGGGGTGCTTTATACTTGTGGCGCCTACTTCTACTCCTTAAAATTTCCTTACGCACACGTTGTTTGGCATTTATTTGTCATGGCAGCCGCTGTCCTAATGTGGGTTTCAGTTTATAAATTTATCTAAAAAGATACGCCTCAAGTCGTCTGACAAAAGGCGTATTTTTTTGACTTTATTTTAGCAATGATAAATTGATGAAAAATCACCTATAGACCGCTTTATCCACATATCCCGTCAAGCGTTTCAATAAAATTTCAGACTCGTCCACGTAAATGCCAGTCATTTGCGTCGTCTTTGTGGTTTCATTATACAAAATCACAGGTGAATTGCCTGGGAATTCTTTTAAAATTTGAGCAATGCGCGAATTTTTACTCGTCTCTAAAATCGCTAACCAAAGTTTTTTATCCGTTTCCACAATCTTAACCAAGCCTTCAGCTACCAACTGTAAGCGGTCATTACGCTCTGAAACCTTGCCCGTAATCAGATAAAAATCATTCACCTCAATCTCTGGCAGAAAATGATGATAACTTTCCGGAAACATCGTCACATCAAGTTCATCCTTAGTATCCGTCACATTCAAGAAGGCCATCGTCGCACCATTCTTCGTTCGATGCGTCTTCAAATGCGTCAATTGAACCAAAATCGTTGCTTTTTGACCCGCCGTAAGCTGACTCACCTCAGTAAAATTACCCTGGCGTGTTCTTGCAATACGCATTAGAGGATGTTCAGTCACTGCGACACCCATCAAATCAAATTCCATCTGATATTTTTCAGCATTGCTATAATCTTCATAATCATCATAGGCAAATTTTAAATTTGTCGATGTTTCGGAAAAGAGGTCTGTTTGAAATACTGAATTAAAGTCCAGTAGTTTCTTGAGATTTTCAACTAACTTCCGACGATTCGGATCAAAGTTATCAAATGCACCAACTTCAATCAAGGGTCTGATGACAGTTTCCTTACGATAATTTTCTGGTAATTTTTGAATGAAATCCTGCAAACTTGAAAATTCCCGATGTTCAATGATCCAAAGCGCTAAATCGCGCGGCAAACTCTTAATCGCGCGCATGCCTAAGAAAATTTCACCTTTAGATAATTTATCATAGTATGGCATGCGATTAATTGTCGGTTGTCCCAGTTTAAAGCCTAGATTTTGTGCATCATTAAGTAGAGCAATACGCTTACTATCCCGCAACATAATTTCATAAAAAACATCTGGATAGTGTGCTTTGAAGTAGGTCATCTGAACTGCTAGAGCACCATAACCAAAGGCGTGAGACCTATTAAAACCATAGTTTGCAAATCGTTCAATCAGTTCATAAATCTCAGTCGCTTTTTCTGTCGTATGTCCTTTTTTCAAACTACCTGCAATAAATTCAGCTTTTAACTGCTCAAATTCACTGCCTTGTTTCTTAGAAATAGCACGTCTGAGTAGATCTGCACGACCTAGTGAAAAACCTGCAAAAATCTGGGCAACCTGCATGATTTGTTCCTGATAAATCATAATCCCATAGGTTGGTGATAAAATATCAGCAATTGAATCATCCGGATAAATGACCGTTTCCTCACCATGACGCCGTCTGATAAATTCAGGAATGAAGGCTGATGGCCCTGGCCTGAAAATTGAGGTCGCTGCAACAACATCCGCAAATTCTGTCGGCTTTAATTGACGCAAAAAATTCATCATCTGAGGGTTTTCAAACTGGAAAATCCCCAAAGTCTGTCCTTTTCTGAATATTTCTAACGTTGCATCATCATTGAGATCAATTTGACTGATGTCGATTTGTTTTTCATACCTTTTCGCAACTAAATCCCGCATGTCATTGATGAAAGTCAGATTTTTGATACTTAGAAAGTCAAACTTAATCAGACCAATTGCTTCAACATCATGTGCCTCAAACTGAGTAATGGGTAAGATTTCACCGGGTGCTAAAGGCAGGTAATCTGTCAAATCATGAGCCGCAAGAACAACACCTGAAGCATGAACTGATTTCTGACGTGGCATCCCTTCTATTTTTTGTGCATAGGCAAAGATTTTTTGTAGGCGTGAATCGTTAATGATTTCAGCTCTAAACCGGTTATTTTTCTCATATTCTTGGGCGAGATTATCCGAGCGACCAATCATACTTGAAACGTGTGAAATTTCAACTTCTGTCATGCCAAAGACCTTGGCAACATCACGAAAACTCTGTTTCATACCAAAAGTTGAGAAGGTCATAATCTGCGCAACATGACTACTACCGTAACGATTTTTGACATAGGTCAGAATTTCAGCACGCTGATTATCCGGCATGTCGATATCAATATCGGGGAGACTAGCTCGCTCAGGATTGAGGAAACGCTCAAAGAGCAAGTTATTCGCAACAGGATCTACACCAGTAATTTGCAACGCATAAGCCACGAGAGACCCTAACGCAGACCCACGCCCCATCCCTGTATAAATATGTTGTAATCGTGCATAGCGAATGACATCTGCGACAATCAAGAAGTAATCATCAAAGCCCATTTCATGAATGACACCTAGTTCATGATCGAGTCGCTGTTGATAATTAGCTGAAGTTAACTGTCTAGCCTTCAAAAATGTTTCGGCAGTTTCCCGCAATTCCTCCACTGCTAGTTTTTCAGGATTAAAGCGTGGTAGGGCGAGTGTGTCAAACGCGATATCATAGCTGATTTCTGAAACCAGCCGGTTTAGATTTTTCAAACTCTCCGCATCAAATAAAGCGCGAACATCACTTTCTGCCCGTAAATTTTCGAAGTGGTTGCTGGTCAAGCTATCATCATACTTGGTGCCATTTTTGATGTGATGTAAAATTGCTAGCGTCTCTGCATCCCCGGCGTTTAGATATCTTACCGTTAAAAATGGAATTTTCGGTCGCAAAAAGCCTTGTGTCATTGGCTGCGCCAAACCAACATAAACATCATTTTGGGGCAATTGGGAAAGGATACTATCAATGGCTGAGTCAGCGGGAATGATGAGGGCAACATCACTCAAGTGACTTTGCATGTCTGAAAAATCGTTAAAGCCAAAATTTTTCTTACTCGAAATACTATAAAGATTTTTAAGCCCAGTATTTGTTTTGGCAATGAAAGTGAAATTAATGGCAAGACTGTTCAACAAAAGTGTCGTTTCATAACCAATGACTGGCTGAATGTCTGCTGCTTGAGCTTGCATGATGAAATGGTGGGCAGCATGCAGATTATCGCTATCCGAAATGCCGAGCGTTTGATAGCCGAGTGCTTTTGCTGCTGTGATATAGTCGGTGAGTTTGACTGTCGCATCCATAAAGCTAAAAACGGTTTTCGTATTAAGTTGGGCGTACATCTGAGCTCCTTTCATGGTCTTTTATTTCTATTAACCAATTTGATTCGGTGGCTTGATAAGTTAGATACTCTCATGAGTTACACCTAGACAATTATTTTTGATATTTTTTCTTGCAAAATTTCCTTATTTCTATTATACTTTATTTTGAGAGAAGAAACATATCGGGGCATATCTAAAATTATCATTCTCTATTTTAGATAGCCCTTTAGAAAGCAGATGGTGTTATGAAATTCTTCGTTGTTCTATTTTGGTCATTAATTTTAAGTGAAATTGCTGGCTTTGTTATCGGCAGACTCAATGATACAAGTTTCCAACCTAATCTGGTTGCTATCATTGCCGTTATCTTCGCAGTATTCATTTTCATTTTAGACAAAATCGCAATTCCAAAAGATCCACAAGCTAAAGTATCAAAATAAACCTTGGGTTTATTTTTTTGTAATTTCTAGCATTTCAAACATGTCAACAACTTAGTATCGTTCCTGACGATTAAGCAGAGTTATTGACACTTTTTCAAAAAAGTGAACAAAAAACAGGCTATGATTGATTTTTATCATAGCCTGTTTTTTTCTCAGAGACTAATAATTTAAACAATTTAAAATCCAAAACTATTTCTATCTTTTTCTTCGTTCTCCAAACGGATTTGTTCATTAGGGTAATGATTTGCCGCATTCGACCCAATCGGAATATCGTCCAACTTATTGGCAATTCTCTCAGCCTCCCACATCTCATTTAAAACTTTCGCCTCTTTTTCAGTAATCCCAAAAGTTTTGCTGATTTTTGCCAAATCAAGCGCTAAATCGCCGCCTTTTTCTAACATTCTAGCCGTTTCCATAGCTTTGTAGAGG